>LHCFC04200__coassemble_337_pt1 | contig 34787 bp, 32 predicted proteins | sample LHCFC04200__metabat2_low_PE_018 | metagenome-assembled genome bin LHCFC04200
GCCATTTGCACGAAGAAAACAATACTTTGCACGAATATTTAACAGTAAATTCATCGAAGGAGGTCGCTTTATTATATGCTGGGGATTGATAAAAAATACTAATTCTTTTTCCAGTGCAGTTTGACACGTAGCTCGTTGAAAATAAGAGAACGGGAAGCATGAATTTGTGGTGATTCCGGTACCATTCTGTATAGACCCGGTTGAGGGTGAAGGACATGATGGCCAGTATGTTGGCGCGGAGGGTTTCCGCAGGCCAGGTGGCGTAGATCTCGCTGCAGGCCACATTTTTGATATAGTCCCGATACCGTACGAAATAGTTGGAGGCGGTGGAATCATCCGGCGAGCCGTCATGAACTACCACGTACTCGGGAACTACCACACGGCTTAAGACGATCTCCCCGGTTTCTTCCATGGGTTTTATCTCCGCTTCGGGAATTTTAGGAGGATAATCGCCGAACAGCGTGTGGGCCGGGATGACGATCCGGTCAGGGGATTCCTCCTTGCTGGCGGTCATCAGAACCGGCTGGATGGCGGTCACATCGGGCAGCAGTTCCGTGCCGCTGATGGATACCGGTTCGTATCCTTCGGCCCGGATCTCAATGTTATATTCAGCATAGGGCTGGTTTTCTGAAGGAGACAGACTGTATTCCAGGGGCGGTGCCGGCAGTTCTATCACGGGGGACTGACCGGAGGAATCGGTGGTTACCTCTTCGATGACAGAATCCGGGTCTCCGGTGTAAGAGATGGAGATGGACGCACCGGGAATGGGGCGGTTTGGTAAAAGCGTATTGACCGTGACCAAAAGAGAGCCACGGGAGAGATTTTCCTGCTGCATCGCCTGAAGAGAAGAAAAGTTCATAGCAACCTCATAAACTGCAGTTACTCCAGTATATGAAAATGAGGAAAGAAGTGTGACGGAAAAGAAAGAGCCGGAAACCTGAAGAAATAAGGTTTTCGGCTCACATATAAGGCTGCGGGAGATGGGACTTGAACCCACACGATCATACAACCACTAGATCCTTAGTCTAGCCTGTCTGCCAATTCCAGCACTCCCGCATGATCATAAACTGCGATACCGAAGGATCTCGCATCCGTCCGGCGTCAACAGTAAAAATTATAAAACATGATAAAAGATTTGTCAATCATTTTTTGGAAAAAATACCGGCATACAAAAAAGAGGTTTTTCTGCATGCCGGTTATCTTCTTTTTTATCTTACTGCTCCAGATTGTTCCAGAACTCACGCAGAGTCTTGGCAGAATTGTTTAAAGCTTCACGCTCGTAATCTTCCATATTGATGTTTACGGATTTTTCAATTCCGTTTGCGTTTACGATACAGGGTACGCTCATGGAGATGCCGGCCCATTCGCCGAACTCATCACCCAGTACGTGGGATACGGCCAGCACAGCGTGCTCGTTCTTTACAATGGCTTCCACGATACGAGAGGTTGCCATGGCGATACCGTTGTAGGTGGCACCTTTTTCGGCGATGATCTCAGCGCCGGAGTCCTTTGCCTCGGCAGCGAGAGCATCGTAATCGATATTAATATTCAGCTGCTCGGTAAATCCTTTCAGTGAGATGCCGCCCAGTCTGACACGGCTCCACAGGGGAACCTGGCTGTCGCCGTGTTCACCGAGAACGTAAGCGATAACGTCGCTGATGCTGACGCCGCACTCTCTTCCGATGAGGTAACGCAGACGCGCGGTATCCAAAGAAGTACCGGTTCCGATGACACGGTTGCTGGGCAGTCCGGTTTCTTTCTGAATTGCCATGGTCAGTACGTCAACCGGGTTTGATACAACCAGCAGCAGCGGATTTTCCGCATATTCCATAATGCTTCTGGCAATGCTCTTTGCGATGGAGATGTTGGTCTGAGCCAGTTCCAGGCGGGTCTGGCCGGGCTTGCGGCCCACGCCGGCAGAAATGATAATGATGCTGGCGTCTGCGCACTCCTCGTAACCGCCGGCGCGCACCGTAATCTGATCATAGAATGCGGTACCGTGGGCAATGTCCAGGGCGCTTCCTTTTGCACGTTTTTCGTTCAGGTCAACCAGAACGATTTCATTGGTCAGCTCCCGGATCATCAGAGTATAGGCAATTGTCTCACCTACATTGCCGGCGCCGACTACCACAATTTTGTTTTTTTTCTTAATAGCCATAGTTGATTTCCTCTCTTTCAAACTCTACAGTCTACAGTTTATTATAGCGTAAAAAGTCAGGAAATACAATCGGATTTTGCTGGATTTTTGCAGTTGAGTGCGGTATACTACTACATAGTTTGTTTTTAGGAGGAAAGTGGCATGAAATATCTGATACAGATGATGATTATCGGCGGCATCACCTTCCTTGGAGAGATGCTGCATGTGCTGATTCCGCTGCCGGTTCCGGCCAGCGTCTATGGAATGGCGATCCTGTTTGTCTGTCTTTGCCTGCATATTATCAGGGAGGAGCAGATCCAGGAGACGGCTCAGTGGCTTCTGGCCGTCATGCCGGTGATGTTTATCGGGCCGGGCGTGGAGATTATGGAACATTATACCAAAATCGCGGACAGTCTTCTGCCTTTTGTGGCGGTGGTGCTGATTTCCACCGTGCTGGTTATGGCGGCCACCGGATTGACCGTACAGGGAATCATGGCGGCGATGAGCCGCGTCAGAAACAGGAAGCATCCGGCAAAGAAGGGAGGAAATGGCAATGAATGAGGTGTTTAGCGGATCGCTTTATTTCGGCTTTTTCCTCTCTCTGTTTGCCTACTATCTGGGAATAAAAATCCGCAAGGTTTTCCGGCTGGGAATCTTTAATCCGCTGCTGGTGGCGATTGTGCTGATCATCGTTTTCCTGAGTGTGACAAAGATCCCCTATGAAGAGTATAATCTGGGAGCGGACTGTCTGACTTATTTTCTGACGCCGGCGACTGTCTGCCTGGCGCTGCCGCTGTACCGGCAGATAAAAATACTGAAACAGTACTGGCTGCCAGTGCTTTGCGGTCTGGTCGCCGGCTGCGCGGCCACGATGATCCTGGTGGTAGGTATGTGCGCCTTTTTGCAGATGGAGAGCCAGCTGACGGTATCTCTTTTGCCAAAATCCATCACCACCGCCATCGCCATCGGCGTATCGGAGGAAATCGGCGGCCTGTCGCCGGTGACGGTGGCGGCTGTTGTAGCGACGGGGATTATCGGAGCAGTAACGGCCAACGGCGTGTTCAAAGTGTTCCGCATCAAAAATCCGGTAGCCCAGGGGCTGGCGCTGGGGGCATCCGCCCATGCCATCGGTACTTCAAGAGCGCTGGAGATGGGAGAGATCCAGGGGGCTATGAGTTCTCTGGCCATCGTAGTCAGCGGAATTCTCACCGTGGCAGTTGCGCCGGTGATCGCCGGACTCTTTTGACTGTTTTCGCCGGACGGGATTTTTCCCGGAATTTCATATAAAAAAAGGAAATTCTCCTGGTATGCAGAATATTTAAAATAGAAGATATTTCGTCATCGGGAGGGATTTCATGACCATTCGGGAAATATTTGAGGAAAATGAGTACAGGGAGCTGAGCGAATTTGCCGCTCACAGCAGAGAATCCCGGGGGCGGGAACGGCCGGAGCCGGAGTGTGACGTCCGAACCGTATATCAGCGGGACAGGGACCGTATTCTGCATTCCAAAGCCTTTCGCAGGCTGAAGGACAAGACGCAGGTTTTTCTGGCGCCCCAGGGAGATCATTACCGCACCCGGCTGACCCATACGCTGGAAGTTTCCCAGACGGCCAGGACGATCGCAAAGGCGCTGAAGCTGAACGAGGATCTGGTGGAGGCCATTGCGCTGGGCCATGATCTGGGACATACGCCCTTTGGCCATGCAGGGGAGGCGGCCCTTGACGGGATCTGCCCGGAAGGCTTCGCCCATTTCCGCCAGAGCGTGCGTGTGGTGGAGCTTTTGGAGAAGGATGGCAGGGGGCTTAACCTTACCTGGGAAGTGCGGGACGGCATTTTGAATCACCGGACGGCAGGATCGCCCCATACGCTTGAGGGGCAGGTGGTCCGTCTCTGCGATAAGATTTCCTATATCCATCACGATATGGACGACGCGGAGCGGGCAGGCATTTTAAGCGAGGACAATATCCCCATCACCATCCGTGTGGTGCTGGGGGGCTCCACCAGGGAGCGGCTGAATTCCCTGATCCATGATATTATCATCAGCAGTATGGGAAAAGACAGGATCCTCATGTCGCCGGAGATCGCCGATGCCATGAAAAGCCTTCGCTCGCTGATGTTTACCTATGTGTATAAGAGCCAGGTGGCCAAGCGGGAAGAGGACAAAGCCAAGAGGATGCTGACGGAACTGTACCTTTATTACCGGGAAAATCCCATGGCCATGTCGCAGGAATACTGTGACCTGATCAAAAGAGGGGAGCCTTTGGAGCGGGTGGTCTGCGATTACATATCCGGTATGACAGACCAGTATTCCATCGAAAAATTCAAAGAGATTTTTGTCCCCCGGGGATGGGATGTGGAGTAGACAGCATGAGATATTCAGAAGAATTGATTGAGGAAATCCGTTCCCGCAGCGATATTGTGGATGTGATTTCCGGATATGTGAAATTGAAGAGAAAGGGCAGTTCCTGGTTTGGACTGTGCCCTTTTCACAATGAGAAATCCCCTTCTTTTTCGGTCAGCCGGGACAAGCAGATGTATTACTGTTTCGGATGCGGGGCTGGAGGAAATGTGTTTACCTTTCTGATGGAGTATGAAAACTTTTCCTTTGTGGAGGCGCTGCAATTTCTGGCGGACCGGGCGGGGATCCAACTGCCGCAGCAGGAGTATTCCAAAGAAGCGCGGCAGGAAGCGGATCTGAAAAGCCAGCTTTTGAAGATTCACAAGGAAGCGGCGCAGTTTTATTTCTATCAGTTAAAAAGCCAGAATGGGAAAACGGCTTACCAGTATCTGCTGGACCGGGGACTGTCCCGGGAGACCATCGTTCATTTCGGACTGGGAAGCGCTTCACGCTACAGCGGCGCGCTGTACCGATATCTGAAGGAAAAGGGCTATTCCGATGAGCTGCTGATTCAGACGGGGCTGTTTTTGCAGGACGAAAAAAGAGGGATGTACGATAAATTCTGGAACCGGGTGATGTTCCCCATCATGGACGTCAACAACCGGGTGATCGGTTTTGGCGGCCGGGTGATGGGAGACGGGAAACCCAAGTATCTGAATTCCCCGGAGACTAAGATTTTTGATAAGAGCCGCAACTTATACGGTCTGAATTTTGCCCGTTCTTCCCGGAAGAAAAATCTCATTGCCTGTGAGGGATATATGGACGTCATAGCCATGCACCAGGCAGGATTTGATAATGCGGTGGCTTCGCTGGGGACGGCGCTGACGGCGGCCCAGGCTTCTTTGATGAAGCGCTACACCGACGAGGTCCTGCTTTTGTATGACAGCGATGAGGCGGGGCGAAAAGCGGCTGTGCGGGCCATCCCCCTGCTGCGGCGGGCCGGGCTGGGGCAAAAGGTCGTCGATCTGTCGCCCTATAAGGATCCCGATGAGTTTATCAAGGCAGAGGGGGCGCAGGCTTTTGAGGAGAGGCTGCAAAAGGGCAGGAACGGCTTCCTGTTTCAGGTGGATGCAGCGGGGAAGGAGTTTGATCTGGGGGATCCCCAGGGGCAGTCGGACTTTTTTCACCGGATCGCCTCCATGCTGCTGGAGTTTGAAGACGAGATAGAGCGTACCAGCTATCTGAAAGCGGCGGCCCGGGAATATCACGTGAAAGAAGAGATGCTTTCCAGGCTGGTGAACCGGCTGGCGGTAAATGGGGAGACGCCCGTCCGGCAGGTACAAAAGCCGCAGTCCGTAAAAGAAAAAGAGAAGGAGGACGGTTACGAAAAGGCGCAGAAGCTGATGATCACCTGGATGGTGAACGTACCGGACCTCATAAAAGAGCTGGACGCTTACCTGAAACCGGAGGATTTTGTCACCCCTTTGTACCGGGAAGTGGTAAAGATGCTGCGAAAGCAGTATCAGGAGGGAGAAGTCAACCCGGCCAGGATTCTGAATGAGTTTCCCGACGGAGAGGAGCAAAAGAAGATCGCTTCCTTGTTTCACGCACAGCTTCCCCTGGAGACCAAGGAGCAAAAAAAGCAGGCTTTAAGCGATGTGATCTGCCGGATCAAGGAGAACAGCATCGCCTGGCGTACGGAGCATCTGGATCCTGCGGATATGGCGGGATTGATGGAAATCATGGAAGATAAAAAGCAACTGGAGAACCTGAAAGGGAGAAAGGTGCAGCTGCATATTTCTTTCGAATGAGGATAAAATATAAACAAGCTATGGAAGGATGGAAAACCAATGGAACTTGATATGGCAAAATTTAACGAAAAACTGAGAGAACTTCTGGAACTGGGGAAAAAGAAGAAAAATATTCTGGAATATCAGGAAGTCAGCGATTTCTTTCAGGATATGCCATTGGATGCGGAACAGATGGAGAAGGTTTTCGATTATCTGGAAAACAGCGGGATCGATGTGCTGAGAATGGTGGAGCCGGAAAAGGAGCCGGATGTCCTGCTGCTCTCCGATGAGGACGAGATGAATCTGGAAGAGGAAGAAGAAGTGGATATGGAAAACCTGGATCTTTCCGTTCCAGAGGGAATCAGCATCGAAGATCCGGTGCGGATGTATCTGAAGGAGATCGGAAAGGTGCCGCTTCTTTCCGCGGAGGAGGAGATCGATCTGGCTCAGAGGATGGAAGAGGGCGATGAGGACGCCAAGAAGCGCCTGGCAGAGGCCAACTTAAGGCTGGTGGTCAGCATCGCCAAGAGATATGTGGGTCGGGGAATGCTGTTTTTGGATCTGATCCAGGAGGGAAATCTGGGACTGATCAAGGCAGTGGAAAAATTTGATTACCGTAAGGGGTACAAATTCAGCACTTACGCCACCTGGTGGATCCGCCAGGCGATCACCAGGGCCATCGCCGATCAGGCAAGAACCATTCGTATCCCCGTCCATATGGTGGAAACCATCAATAAGCTGATCCGGGTATCCAGACAGCTTCTGCAGGAGCTGGGACGGGAACCTACGCCGGAGGAGATCGCCGAAGAGATGAATATGGGAGTGGAGCGTGTGCGGGAGATTTTAAAGATATCCCAGGAGCCGGTTTCCCTGGAGACGCCCATCGGAGAGGAGGAGGACAGCCATCTGGGGGATTTCATCCAGGACGACAATGTACCGGTTCCCGCCGACGCAGCGGCCTTCACCCTTCTGAAAGAACAGCTGGTGGAAGTGCTGGGAACGCTGACAGAGAGAGAGCAAAAAGTGCTGCGGCTGCGCTTCGGCCTGGATGACGGCCGCGCCAGGACTCTGGAGGAAGTGGGAAAGGAATTCAACGTTACCAGAGAGCGGATCCGTCAGATCGAAGCGAAAGCGCTGCGGAAATTGCGCCATCCCAGCCGCAGCCGGAAACTGAAGGATTACCTCGACTGAGAAAGGTGCAGAAAAGACATGCAATTATCGAAACGTTTATCTGCCGTGGCGAAGCTGGTCACACCGGGCAGCAGGCTGGCAGATGTGGGATGTGACCACGGTTATCTTCCCATTGCGCTGGTGAAAAGCGGGAAAGTGGTATCGGCCATTGCCATGGATGTGAACGAAGGACCGCTGATGCGCGCCAGACAGAACATAGAATCATTTGCAGCTGCACAGTACATAGAAACCAGGCTGTCCGACGGGCTGGAAGCTCTTCGCCCCGGCGAGGCGGACAGTTTGATCCTGGCGGGTATGGGCGGTCATCTGATGATGCGGATCCTGGAGGAGGGAGAGGAGGTTTTGCAGACCTTAAAAGAGATCATCCTTCAGCCCCAGTCAGAGATCGCCGGTGTGCGCCGCTGGCTGTTTTGCTATGGGTACGCCATAACGGCGGAAGATATGGTATATGAGGACGGAAAATATTATACGATGATAAAGGCGGTACATGGACCGGCCGCGGAGGAACCTTCTGTTTTCTGCCGGTTCGGCCGCCTTCTTCTGACTGCCCGTCATCCGGTGCTGGAACAGTATCTGCGGGAGCGTCTGGAAAAAGACCGCGCCATCTGCGAGCAGATCGGCAAAAATGCCAGAGGCGGCAGCCAAAAGAAAGCAGAAGAAATAAAAAAGGAGATGCAGGAGATTATTTCTGCGCTGAGCTATTATGAAATGCAGTGAGATTATCGAAATTCTGAGAGAAAACTGGCCGGATCAGTTTGCCCTGGACTGGGACAATGTGGGACTGCTGGTGGGGAGAAGGGAAAAAGAGGTTTCCAGGATCTTTACCTGCCTGGATGTGACAGAGGAAACGCTGGAGCAGGCATTTGATTGGGGAGCGGATCTGATCATTTCCCACCATCCGCTGATTTTTTCGGCTGTGAAAAAAATTACGGATGCAGATCCCCTGGGTGCAAAGATTCTGAAACTGGCGGCCAAAGATGTGGCCTGCTACGCCATGCACACTAATTTCGATGTGCTGGGGATGGCAGAACTTAACGGGAAAAGCCTGGAACTGAAAGACAGCCGGGCGCTGGAAGCAACCGGCGTAAGAGATGAGCAGGAGGTGGGGATCGGCCGGGTGGGCGAACTGCCCAGAACCATGACCGTGGAAGAACTGGCTCTTTGGGTGAAAGAAAAGATGAATATTCCAAGGGTCAACGTGTACGGGGATCCCGGGAAAAGGATTTCCCGGGCGGCCATATCCGGAGGTTCCGGAAAAAGCATGGTCAGACACGCGCTGGCAGCCGGCGCCCAGGCGCTGGTCACCGGCGATATCGACTACCACACAGGGATCGACGCTGTGGCCGGCGGACTTTGTATCATCGATGCCGGCCACTACGGGACGGAGTATATCTTTATTTCCTATATGGAAAAGAAACTGGCGCAGCTGTTCCCGGATCTGGAAATCCAGGGAGCGAAGACGGCCTTTCCCTGCCGGATGATATAAAGGGAAGGAGAAATCCAGACAGGAGGCGCAAGAAAGTGGGCAAAAAAATGTTTCAGGTGACACTGGATGACAAAGTGATGGAATTTCCCCGGGGGACGTCCTACGGCGAGATCCTGGAGACGATGAAGCCGGACAGTCAGTCGCCGGCTGTGCTGGTGATGGCAAATGGGCGGCTGAAGGAACTGCATAAGACGCTGAAGGAAAACTGTCGGCTTTCCCTGGTGACCACAGGGGACGCGATCGGCCAGAAGACATACCGCAGAAGCGCCACGCTGCTGCTTTTAAAAGCGCTTTATCATGTGGCCGGCGGGGAGCGGATCCGCAAGGTGGTGCTCCACTATTCGGTGGGGGAAGGCTACTACTACACCATCCAGGGAGACGTGCAGATTACGGAAGAGTTTCTGCAGAAGGTAAAGAACTATATGCAGGAACTGGTAAAGAAAAAAGTACCCATTATCAAGCGCAGCGTCAAGCTGAACGAGGCCATCCGGCTGTTTCACCAGCACGGCATGTACGACAAGGAAAAGCTGTTTCGCTACCGCCGGGTGTCCAGGGTAAATCTGTACAGCCTGGCCGGATTTGAAGATTATTACTACGGCTTTATGACCTGGCATACCGGTTATCTGAAATATTTTGATTTGATTCCCTATGACGAGGGCTTCGTCCTTTTGATGCCATCCCTTGACAAGCCGGAGGAGCTGCCCCGGTTTGTACCTTCGCCGAAGATCTTCCGCATTCAGAAGGAGTCGGAGCTTTGGGGGGAAATGCTGAACGTGGCCAGCGTGGGCGATCTGAATGATTTTACCTGTCAGGGCGGGATCCAGAAGATGATTCTCATCGCGGAGGCATGGCAGGAGGGGCGGATTTCCTCCATTGCAAAGGAGATTATCCGCAGACGGGACGTGAAATTTGTGATGATTGCAGGCCCCTCATCCTCCGGAAAAACCACCTTTTCCCACCGGCTGTCCATCCAGCTGGCGGCTCACGGTATGAAGCCCCATCCCATTGCCGTGGACAATTATTTTGTAAACCGGGAGGATACGCCCCTGGATGAGGAGGGAAAGAAGAACTACGAATGTCTGGAAGCCATCGATGTGGAGCTGTTTAACCGGGATATGACGGCGCTTTTGCAGGGAGAAGAAGTGGAACTGCCAAGATTTGATTTCGTGGATGGGAAACGGGTATACAAAGGAGATTTCCTGCGGCTGGATTCCGATGACATCCTGGTGATCGAGGGGATCCACGGACTGAATGATAAGCTGAGTTATTCCCTTCCCCGGGAAAACAAGTTTAAGATCTATATCAGCGCCCTGACCCAGCTGAATGTGGATGAACACAACCGGATTCCCACCACAGACGGACGGCTGATCCGCCGTATGATCCGGGATATGAGGACCAGAGGAACTTCCGCCAGGGAGACCATTGCCAGATGGCCTTCGGTGAGAAGGGGGGAGGAGGAAAATATCTTCCCTTATCAGGAGGAGGCGGACGTGATGTTTAACTCGGCGCTGATCTATGAACTGGCGGTATTGAAACTATATGTGGAGCCGCTGCTGTTTCAGATCCGGCCGGAGGAGCCGGAGTATTACGAGGCGAAACGGCTTTTGAAATTTCTGGACTATTTCGTGGGAGTTCCCAGCGACGATATCCCGAAAAACTCTATTTTACGGGAGTTTATCGGCGGCAGCTGTTTCGATGTGTAGGATTTCTTTGACAGAAGGAAGAAAATGTGATACCATAAAAAACCGTGGCAAGTAGAATAAATGATCGCGGCTGACAGGCCGAAAGGCGTCAGCTGAGGAAAGTCCGGGCTTCACAGGGCAGGATGCCGGATAACGTCCGGTGGAGGCGACTCCAAGGCCAGTGCAACAGAAATAAACCGCCTGCAGACGCAGGTAAGGGTGGAAAGGCAGTGTAAGAGACTACCGCCCCTCTGGCAACAGAGGGGGCACATGTAAACCCCATCCGAAGCAAGACCGAATCGAAAGCAATGTGGCTGCCCGTCACGCTTTCAGGTGGGTCGCTTGAGCCTGCCGGCGACGGCAGGACCAGACAGATGATCATTCACGACATAACCCGGCTTACCGTTCTGCTTGCCGCCAAAAAAGATGAGATAAAGAAGAAAATGATGAAACGGATCATATTGGCATCCCAGTCGCCCCGGAGAAAAGAACTGCTGGAGCAGGTGGGACTGAAATTTGAAATCCTTCCCGCCGGGGGCGAGGAACGGATCACTACAAAAGACCCCGCCCTGGCGGTCAGGGAACTGGCGGCGCAAAAAGCAGCAAAAGTGCTGGGAAGAGCCAAGGGCGACTGCCTGATCATCGGCGCGGATACGGTGGTGGCTCTGGACGGACAGATCCTGGGGAAACCGGCAGATGAGGAGGACGCTGCCAGGATGCTGCGCCTTCTCCAGGGAAGAAGTCACAGTGTGTACACCGGCGTGGCGCTGCTGCACCGGGAAGGGGACTGTGTGACGGAAGCGGTTTTTTCAGAGGAGACCAGGGTTGCTTTTTATCCCATGACGGAGGGGGAAATCCGCGGTTACATAAAAAGCAAGGAGCCGATGGATAAAGCGGGCGCCTATGGCATACAGGGGCTGGCGGCGGCCTTTGTGGAAAAGATATCCGGTGATTATAATAACGTGGTAGGCCTGCCGGTGGGAAGAATCTGGCAGGAGCTGAAAAAGAGAGGATGGTTCTGTGATCAGACCCTATGAGAGAAGAGTGCAGTATTACGAGACGGATAAGATGGGAATCGTGCATCATTCCAACTACATCCGCTGGTTTGAGGAGGCCAGGACGGATTATCTGGAACAGCTTGGCGCCGGATATGAAGAGATGGAATCCCAGGGGGTGATCAGCCCGGTGCTGGAAGTTTCCTGTTGCTATAAAACCATGGCCCGTTTCCCGGAGCAGTTTCAGATCACGGTGAAGATGCTGCAGTTTAACGGGATCCGTATGAAGCTGGGATATGAGGTCAAGGATGTGAAAAGCGGCGAAATCCGCTGCACCGGCGAGAGCGCACACTGCTTTCTGGATGAAAATCACCGGCCGGTATCGCTGAAAAAGAGTTATCCCGGCTGGTATGAACGACTGACGAAAAATGGGGCGCTGTGATTTGAGAGAAATCACAGCGCCCTTTGTGATGAGGATCAGCGTCTTTTCTTGTCTCTGCGGTCGTCGTACTTTTCTTCGCAGTATTTGCAGCGGTAAATCTCCTTTTCCGGGTCGGTAAGGATGAAGACATGCTTCAGTTCCTGCTCCACCGATGTGATGCAGCGGGGATTGCGGCATTTGATCACGTCTACGATCTGTTTTGGAAGCTTCAGCTGCTTCTTCTCACAGATCTGGCCGTCCTTGATGATGTTGACGGTAATGTTATGGTCGATAAATCCCAGGATATCCAGATCCAGCATATCGATGGGGCATTCTACCTTGATGATATCCTTTTTGCCCATCTTGCTGCTGCGGGCATTTTTGATGATGGCCACACAGCAGTCCAGTTTATCCAGTCCGAGGTGATGGTAAATGGCCATGCTCTTTCCGGCTTTGATATGATCCAGGACGAATCCTTCGTTGATTGCACCTACGTTCAGCATACGTTCACCTCCAGCAATGTGAGAATCAGAGCCATCCTTACATAGACGCCGTACTGTACCTGCTTGAAGTAGGCGGCTCTTGGATCACTGTCCACTTCCGTGGATATCTCGTTGACACGGGGCAGGGGATGGAGCACCAGCATATCGTCCGGAGCCAGCGCCATCTTGGCCTTGTCCAGAATGTAGAAATCCTTCATGCGGATATAGTCTTCCTCGTTGAAGAAACGTTCTCTCTGGACGCGGGTCATATAGAGAAGATCCAGATGGGGGAGAGCTTCCTCCAGACGGATGACCTCTTTATAGTTTTTGTGGTTCGCCTCCAGCACATCCTCGCGGATGTAGTCCGGTACCCGCAGCTCCTCCGGAGAAATCAGGACGAAGGATACATTTTCGTAGCGTACCAGGGCTTCGATCAGTGAGTGAACGGTTCTGCCGAATTTCAGGTCGCCGCACAGACCGATGGTGAGATTATCCAGTCTTCCTTTTAAAGAACGGATGGTCAGAAGATCGGTAAGGGTCTGGGTGGGATGCTGATGGCCGCCGTCGCCGGCATTGATGACCGGGATGGAGGAGACCATGGACGCCACCAGCGGCGCGCCCTCCTTGGGGTGGCGCATGGCGCAGATATCCGCGTAGCAGGATACCATGCGGATCGTATCAGAAACACTTTCCCCTTTGGCCGCTGAACTGGAGTCGGCGGAGGAAAAGCCGAGGACTTTTCCGCCCAGATTCATCATAGCCGCCTCAAAGCTCAGCCGGGTACGGGTGCTGGGTTCATAGAACAAAGTTGCGATTCGTTTGCCATCACAAAGATGGGCATATTTATCCGGATTTTTTTCGATGTCGTGGGCCAGGTCCAGCAGACGGTCCAGCTCCTCGACGGAAAAATCCAGAGGACTCATTAAATGTCTCATGAATTGCCTCCTTAGTTTCTTTTCCATCCATCATATAATAAAATAATGATGATTTCAAGATTGAATCGGGAAAAGTCAGATAAGAAAATCCGGTAAAGAAGAGTAAAGTTTGGGTAAAGTTGGGCAACTTTCTTGTAATCCCCAAACCCATGTAATATAATAAACAGAAGGTAAGGAGTACGTTATGGAATATAAAGAAGCCAGAGCCTGGATCGAATCCGCATGGCAGTATGCCGGCGGCGATATGGGGCTTGGGAATACAGAATACATGCTGGAGCAGCTGGGTCATCCGGAGCGCCGGCTGGAATTTGTGCACATCGCGGGGACCAACGGAAAAGGTTCCGTGGCGTCTTATATCGGTACCGTCCTGCAGTGCGCCGGATACCGGGTGGGAAGGTATCTCTCGCCGACGATTTTTTCCTACCGGGAGCGGATGCAGGTGAACGGGCAGTGGATCAGCCGGGAAGATTTTGCCGGGTATGTGGAGCAGATCTATCCGGTGGTGGAAAAGATGAAACAGGATCAGATCGGTTACCCCACTCCCTTTGAGATGGAGACGGTGATTTCTTTTCTGTTCTTTCTGGATCAGCGCTGCGATATCGTGGTGCTGGAATGCGGCATGGGCGGAAGAACCGACGCCACCAACGTGATTACCAATACCAAGATGGCGGTGCTGACGTCCATCAGTATGGATCATGTGGGCGTGCTGGGGAACTCTCTGGAGGAGATCGCCTCCCAGAAAGCCGGTATCATCAAACCGGGCGCCATCGTGGTGACGGGACGGCAGCAGCCGGAGGTGGAAAATCTTCTGTGGGCTCTTTGCACGGAAAAAGGGAATCCCTTCGTGACGGCCCGGCCAGAGGAGGCGGTGATCCGGGAAGTGACGCTAAACCGCCAGGTCTTTCGCTATCACGGCAGCGAGATCACCATCACTTTGGCGGGAAGTCATCAGATAGAAAACGCCGTGCTGGCGCTTGAGTGTATTACCGCGTTAAAGCAGGCCGGCTTCGATGTGACGAAAGAGGAGATCGAAGAAGGATTTCGGACTACCCGCTGGGACGGCAGGTTTACCGTGGTCAATGAGGAGCCCTGCTTCGTGGTGGACGGGGCGCATAACCCGGATGCGGCCGAAAAATTAAAGCAGTCCGTTCAGTTTTATTTTCCAGGCAGGCGTCTGATTTTCATCATGGGTATGTTTAAGGACAAGGACTATAAAAAAGTGGCCGGGCTCATGGGCCCGCTGGCGCAGAAAATCTTTACGGTGACGCCCCCGGATCCTTCCAGAGCTCTGCCGGCGTCGGAACTGGCCAAGGTGTTGGAAAGCGACTGCCCGGATACGCGGGCCTGCGATTCCCTCGAGGAAGCGGTGGAGGCAGCCTTCGGGGCAGCCGGGCCCGAGGATGTGATCCTGTCCTTTGGTTCGTTGTCCTTTGCCGGGGATACCATCCGCATGGTGCGGAATAAAAAAGATAAAGGAATACAAAAAGCATGACAGATTTACAGGAAATACGAAAACAGATCGATGAAGTGGATGAACAGATCGTCCGTCTTTTTGAGCGGAGGATGAAACTGACCAAAGAAGTGGCGGAATATAAGATCGCCACGGGAAAACCGGTATTCGACGCGCAAAGAGAACGAAAGAAGCTGGAGACACTGGGAGAAAAAGCGACGGATCCTTTTAATTGCGTCGGTATCCGGGAGGTGTTCCGCCAGCTGATGTCCATCAGCAGAAAGCGGCAGTATCAGCTGCTCTCAGAAAGCGGCGTCTCATATCAGAGCGAATTTCACAAAGTGGACCGTCTGCCCACGAAGGACGCTAAGGTGGTGTTCCAGGGGGTGGAAGGGGCTTACAGCTTCGCGGCCATGAACACCTATTTCGGTCCGGAAGTGGACAGTTTTCATGTGGAAACCTGGAAGGACGCCATGGAGGCCATAACGGAGGGAAAGGCGGATTACGCCGTCCTCCCCATAGAAAACTCCACGGCGGGGATCGTGGCGGATATCTATGATCTGCTGGTGGAATATCAGAACAACATCGTGGGACAGCAGATTATCCGGGCGGATCACGTGCTGATGGGACTTCCCGGCGTTTCCCTTTCGGATCTTACGCTGGTGTGCTCCCATCCCCAGGCGCTGAAGCAGTGCGGCCGTTATCTGGAAGCACATCCCGGATGGAAACAGCAGGAGATGATCAATACGGCGGTGGCGGCGCGAAAGGTCAAAGAAGATGGAAAAAAAGAGCAGGCGGCCATCGGCAGCCGTCATGCGGCCGAGTATTTCGGACTGGAGATCCTGGATGACAACATTTCCTCCAGCCAGACCAATTCCACCCGGTTCATCATCGTATCGGGAAAGAAACTTTATACGCCGGATGCGGATAAGATCAGTATCTGCTTTGAGCTGCCCCATGCCAGCGGCACGCTGTACAATATGCTGTCGCACTTTATTTACAACAATCTGAACATGACGAAAATTGAATCCCGGCCCATAGCCCAGAAAAACTGGGAGTACCGGTTCTTCGTGGATTTCGAAGGGAATCTGGACGACGGCGCGGTGAAAAACGCGCTGCTTGGCATCGAGAAGGAAGCCAGTTCTTTGCGGGTACTGGGAAATTATCGATAGAAAAGAGGAAGCAAAAGGTGACCAGAATTGAAGAATGCATCTTATACCGTGATTTTGAACAGGGAGAAATCCTGAAAAGCATGACGAAGATCATGGAGGCCATTGACAAAGGACAGGACACACAGCCCTTCCGGAAGGATTTCTACACGGCCCTAAACGGCCTTGTGGAGCTGGCAGGGGCCTACGGCTTTTCCGGAAATCTCTGGCACGATTATCTTACTTTTCTGCTGGTCAATAAAGAAAACGCTTTCAGCACGGCCTGCGAGATCGTGGGAAAGGTGAAGGGAAGCGTCAACCAGATGGCCAGGCATGACTTTATCCGTTTTAAGGAGCTCTATGACTACGACCTGAAAGTATTTGACCGGATTTTTGATTCCGGGGACTGTCAGATCATCTGCCATTATGAGAGCACCGGCGGGAGAAAGCTGTTTAATAAAAGGATTCGGGACCGGATCTGTACCTTGAGCGAACGGCTGGAAGCCTGTGATACGGTGGAAGAATTCATGGAAGACATGGTGCAGTTTTATAAAGATTTCGGCGTGGGAAAGCTGGGACTGCACAAAGCCTTTCGGGTGGTTCACGCCCAGGAGGGCGCTCGGATCGTTCCCATCACCAATATCGCCCATGTGCAGCTGTCGGATCTGGTGGGATATGAGATCGCAAAGCAAAAGCTCATCGAGAATACAGAAGCTTTCGTAAAGGGACGAAAAGCCAACAACTGCCTGCTGTTCGGCGATGCGGGAACGGGAAAATCTTCCAGCATCAAAGGGATTCTCAATCAATATTACGATCAGGGGCTGCGTATCATAGAGATATATAAGCATCAGTTTCAGGATCTCAACGATGTGATCGCACAGATCAAAAACAGAAACTATAAGTTTATCATATACATGGACGACCTGTCCTTTGAAGAATTTGAAATCGAGTACAAATATCTGAAGGCGGTCATCGAAGGAGGACTGGAGAAGAAACCGGACAATATTCTGATCTATGCCACCTCCAACCGGCGTCATCTGATCAAGGAGGAATTCAGCGACAAGGAAGGCCGCAGAGATCATCTCCATGCATCGGATACGGTACAGGAAAAGCTGTCGCTGGTATCCCGCTTTGGCGTTACCATATTTTTCAGTTCGCCAAGCCGGAAAGAATTTCAGGATATTGTCAAAACCCTGGCAAAACGGTACGGCGTCGCCATGCCGGAGGAGGAGCTGCTGGCCCAGGCCAATCAGTGGGAGATGGCCCACGGCGGTCTGTCCGGCCGGACGGCGCAGCAGTTTATCGACTATCTGCTGGGGAAGGAACCCGAGAAGGAATAGATGGGAGGATACGTATGCAGGTGACAATGTTTGCCACGATCGAAGTCGGATCGTACAACGTCAGTCTGGAGATCTTTGAGCTTTCCAGAAGAAACGGCGTTCATTCCATTGACCGGGTGACCCATCGCCTGGAGCTGGGCAAGACGGCCTATGCGACAGGCAGGGTTACGGCGCAGCTGATCGACGAGCTGTGCACCGTCATGAAAAACTTTACGGAAATCATGGAGAGCTATCAGGTGAGCGATTACCGGGCTTTCGGCACCAGCGCCGTCCGGGAGGCGACCAATTCCATGATCATGCTGGAAACCATTTATCAGCGCACCGGTATCCGGATCGATGTTTTGAGCAACTCGGAGCAGCGTTTTCTGGGATACAAGGGAATCGCCTCCAAGGGCGATACATTCCAGAAGATTATCGAAAAGGGAACCGCCATCCTGGACGTCAGCGGCGGCAGCATCCAGATTTCTCTTTTTGACAAGGACAACCTGATCACCACGCAGAATGTGAAGCTGGGCAGCCTGCGTGTGCGGGAGCGTCTGTCCGGCATCGAGCGGGAGACCACCCACTATGAGATGCTGGTGGAGGAACTGATCCGCAATGAGATCACCGGTTTTAAAAAGCTTCATCTGAAAGACCGGGATATCAGCAATGTGATTCTCATCGGAAACAACTTTACCGATTCTTTATTGTACAACAAAAAGGGCGAGTACTCCGAGGTGCTGACCAAAGAGGACTACATGGAGTGGTACCGCACGGTGATTCAGCGTTCACCCATCGAGCTGGCTATGGAGATGGGCATCGCGCTGGAATACGCGTCCCTGCTGATTCCCACGGTGATCATCAACAAGCGTCTGATCCAGGAAATGGATGTGCAGAACATCTGGATCCCCGGCATCCGTCTCTCCGACGGCGTGGCTTACGATTACGCGGAGCGGGCGAAGCTGATCAAGACGGAGCACAACTTTGACAACGATATCGTCATGGCGGCGCGCAACATCGGCAAACGCTATGCGGTCAGCAAAAGCCATACACAGATGATGTCAAAGCTGGCCAAGATCGTTTTTAAGGCGATGAAAAAAGTACACGGTCTTACGGAACGGGAGCTTTTGATGCTGGAAGTGGCGGTGCAGATTCACGACTGCGGAAAGTATATCAGCTTAAGCAATGTGGGCGAATGTTCCTTTAACATCATTATGTCCACGGAGATCATCGGCCTGTCCCACCGGGAGAGGGAGATCATCGCCCTGGCGGTGCGTTACAACACGCGGCCCTTTGACAGCTACGCAGCCATGAGCCGTATCTCCGATCTGCAGGGGGCGGATTACATCCTGGTGGCCAAGCTGACGGCCATTCTCCGTCTGGTCAACGCGCTGGACCGCAGTCACATGCAGAAAATCGAAACCATGAAGGCGCATGTGAAGGAAAACGAACTGATCCTGAATATCGAGACGAAGAAGGATTTTACGCTGGAACGGGGACTTTTGACAGACAAGCTGAACTTTTTCGAAGAGGTATTCAGCGTACGTCCCGTATTGAAAGTGAAAAGGATAATATAGGAGGGCCAAGATGAAGTATACAGAGTGGATGAAGCCGGAATACTACCGGAACCGGGAGTTAAGCTGGATCGATTTTGACATCCGGGTATTGGAAGAAGCCCGGGATAAGAGTATTCCCCTGCTGGAACGGTTTAAATTTTTGAGTATCACGGCGTCAAACCTGGATGAATTTTTCATGATCCGCGTGGCGTCCCTGAAGGATATGGTTCATGCGGGATATAAAAAGCCGGATATCGCCGGCATGACGCCTCAGGAGCAGCTGGATGCCATCAGTCCCAAGACCCATCAGCTGGTGCAGGCTCAGTATAATACCTACAACCGGTCCCTTTTGCCCATGCTGAAAAATATCGGCGTCAACATCATCAGCGAGCATGAGATGCTGACAAAGGAGCAGCAAAGCTTTGTGGACGATTTCTTTGAAGAAAATGTCTACCCGGTACTGACGCCCATGGCCATGGATTCCTCCAGGCCCTTCCCCCTGATTCGGAACAAGACGCTGAATATCGGCGCGCTGATCCGGAAAAAGGATAAGAAAAAAAACAAAGAGGAGCTGGAGTTTGCCACGGTTCAGGTTCCCTCTGTGCTGCCGCGGATCGTGGCCGTTCCGGAGGACAAGGAAGGCAATAAATGTTTCATCCTGCTGGAAGAGATCATCGAGCGCAACATCGGCAAACTTTTCTTAAGCTACGATGTGGTCTGCGCCTGCCCCTACCGGATCATGCGAAACGCCGATCTGACCATCGATGAAGATGAGGCGGCGGATCTGCTCAAAGAAATTCAAAAGCAGCTGAAAAAGCGTCAGTGGGGCGAGGTGATCCGTCTGGAGGTCCAGGAAAATATGGACGAGCGGCTGCTGAAGATTCTAAAGGAAGAGTTTTCCATCCGTCAGGAGGGAATCTATGAGATCAACGGCCCTCTGGATCTGACTTTTCTCATGAAGCTGTATGGCGTGGATGGGTATGATCAGTATAAAGTGAAGCCCTATACGCCGGCGGCTGTGCCGGCGCTGCAAAATGAGGATGATATCTTTATCAACATCCGCAAGGGAGATATCCTGCTGCATCATCCCTATATGAGTTTCGATCCGGTGGTAAATTTCGTCAAACAGGCGGCGAAGGACCCCAACGTGCTGGCTATCAAACAGACGCTGTACCGGGTCAGCGGCAACTCGCCCATCATCGCCGCGCTGGCGCAGGCGGCGGAGAACGGCAAACAGGTTTCCGTTCTGGTGGAGTTAAAAGCCAGGTTTGATGAAGAAAACAACATAGTCTGGGCAAAGATGCTGGAAAAAGCAGGCTGTCATGTCATCTACGGCCTGCTGGGATTAAAAACCCACAGCAAGATTACCCTGGTGGTGCGCCGTGAGGAGACGGGCATCCGACGCTATGTCCATCTGGGAACGGGAAATTACAACGATTCCACGGCCAAGCTGTATACGGACTGCGGACTTCTGACCTGTGACGCCAGGATCGGCGAGGACGCCACCGCCGTTTTCAACATGCTCTCCGGTTATTCCGAACCCAGTATGTGGAACAAGCTGGTCGTAGCGCCTCTGTGGATGCGGGATCGCTTTCTCCATCTGATCGAGATGGAAGCGGAGCACGCCAGAAAGGGAGAGAAAGCCCGTATCGTGGCCAAGGTAAACTCCCTTTGTGACCGGGATATCATCGCTGCTCTTTACGCGGCCTCCGCGGCCGGCGTACAGATCGACCTGATCGTGCGGGGCATCTGCTGTCTGAAGGTGGGGATCCCCGGTATCAGCGAAAACATCACCGTCCGTTCCATCGTGGGCAATTTCCTGGAGCATGCCAGAATCTTCTATTTCTACAGCAATGGAAACGAGGAGATCTATATGGGCAGCGCCGACTGGATGCCGAGAAACCTGGATAAACGGGTGGAGATTATCTTCCCCATCGAGGATGAGCGGCTGAAAAAAGAAGCCTGGCATATCCTGGACACCCAGCTTCGGGACAATGTGAAAGCACATATCCTGCAGCCGGACGGATCCTATGAGAAAATCGACAAAAGAGGCAAGGTGCTGGTCAATGCCCAGGAGGCCTTCTGTCAAGAGGCCACCGAAGCGGCGGAAGCGCCGGAGAAGATAAAGGATCAGCGGGTCTTTATTCCGGCGGAACCGCTGGAAGATCCGAAAGAGTAAAGAAAGTGTAAAATATTTCTAAAAGGTCCGTAATATCATAATATAACTGTATTGACAAACAGCCGCATATGGTTTACTCTGTGTACGTAGTAAATCAATGCGGCTGATTTGAGAAAAAGGAGGATGCATTATGGATCTGATTTTGGAAATGGAAAAACGCGTTATGCGGGATATGAAAAACGCCGCCCGGACATCCGGCTATGGACAGTCAGCTTGTTTTGGCGCACGCCAGGGAGCAGAGAAAAAGCGGGAAGAAAAAAAATACGATACCGCGGAAAAAAGAATGTGACCCGTACACCCGTACGGGTCAAACTGATTTTACGAGATTTTCTTATCCCCTTTCAGGTTCTTCCAGATCTGAAGGGGGATTTTTAAATTGCCCCGGCCCTCTCCCAGGTCGATGCCCGGTTTGTTCCCGCCGTGGAAATCCGAACCGCCGGTGATGCCAAGGCCGTATTTTTTTGCCAGGCGGCGCATGTTTCCCTCGTCCATCCCGCAGTTGGCAGAATAGATGGCCTCGATGGCGTTAAGACCGGCTTTTTTCAAAGAAGCGGTCAGTTCCTCCAGTTCCCGCTGGGACAGATGGTACAAAAGAGGATGAGCCAGCACGGCGATGCCGGAACCCTCCTGGATGAGACGGATCGCCTGGAAGGGAGTCACCTTTTCCCGGGGGACGAAACAGCAGGCCTGATCGCCGATATACCGCGAGAAAGCCTCCGCCATGGAAGATACGTAACCTTCATCCAAAAGATAGCGGGCGAAATGGGCCCTGGTCCAGACGGCTTCTGGAAAACGCTGTTCCATGATTTCCCATGTGATGGGGATTTTGTGTTCCGACAGAAGCCGGATCATCTTGCGGTTGCGCACGTTTCGGGAATCCAGGAACCGGGAAAGGCTTCCGGCAAAGTAAGCGTTGTCCACATCGATGTCCAGTCCCAGGATATGGATATCCCGGTCTTTGTAATTGGTGGAAAACTCGATGCCGGGGATCAGCATGATCCCAAGCTTGTCTGCTTCCTCGCGGGCCGGGGCGATTCCCCGGATGGTATCGTGGTCCGTCAGCGCGATGGCGGCCAGCCCTTTTTTTGCTGCGTAACGCACCACCTCCCGGGGCGTCAGCGTCCCGTCGGAGCAGCTGGAGTGGACATGCAGGTCGATATATGGTTCCATATGCGATCATCTCCCAAAAATATTCTGCCATCATTATAAGGGAGGGAGAAAGCCGGGTCAAGACGCTCTTGCTTTTTGCGCCGGAACTTCGATATAATGAAGGCAAAAGAAGACGGAAGCGGGGAAAGGAGGATAAAAACGGTGGAGATCAGATGTGTTGCCCTGGATCTGGACCGCACGACTTTGAACCGGGAGGGAAAGCTGGGGGAGGCTAATCGGAAAGCCATTGAAGAATTGATCGAAAAGGGAGTCTGTGTGGTCATCGCCAGCGGGCGATCCTTTCATACCCTGCCAGCGGATGTGACGGGGATTTTTGGCATTTCCTATGCGGTGACCTCCAACGGGGCGGCGGTATACCGCGTGCCGGACAAGCGGTGTCTGAAACGGTACACCGTGAGCGCTTCGGCGGCGACGGCTATCCTGGATGCGCTAAGAGGAGAAGAGGTGGCCTATGAGGCCTTCCTGGACGGCTGCGCTTATGCCCAGAGTGATTTTATCCAGGATCCGGTCCGTTACGGTACTTCGGTAAAAGGTGTGGAATATATCCGCAGCACCCGCCGGCCAGTGGAGGATATCACCGGATTTATAAAGGAACACGCGGGACAGCTGGAGAGTATGGATATCGTGGTGCCGGATGCGGGACAAAAGGAACGGCTGTGGAGGCGGATCGCGGCGGCGGCTCCGGACGTCTATATCACCTCTTCGGTACAGCAGCTGATCGAGATTTCCGACCGGCAGGCGGGGAAGCATTCCGGACTGAAATTCGTCACAGATCTGCTTGGCATCGCGCCGGAATCGGTGGCCGCCTTCGGAGACGGAGACAACGACGTGGATATGATGAAGTTTGCCGGATACGGCGTCGCCGTGGCAAACGCTTCGGAAAAATGTAAAAAGGCGGCCCGGTACGTGACAAAAAGCCATGATGAGGACGGCGTGGCCTACGGGCTGCGTAAGATCCTTGGGTGTCTGTAAAGACGGATGACAGGAGAAGCAAAAGGTGGTATACTGATAGAAAAATGGTACGCAGGAGGTACATGACAGATGAATCAGAAAAAAATTGCAGGCGAGAAAGCGGCGGAGTATATCAAAGACGGCATGGTGGTAGGACTGGGAACCGGTTCCACAGCCAGATACATGGTGGATAAGGTGGGAGAGATGGTCAAAAACGGCCTGAAGATCCAGGGTGTTCCCACTTCCAAAGCGACGGAAGAGCAGGCCCGTTCCCTGGGCATTCCCCTGCTGGATATCAACGATGTGGATCACATCGATCTGGATATCGACGGCGTGGATGAGATCGACGGCGATTTCAACGCTACCAAAGGCGGCGGCGGCGCTCTGTTCCGGGAAAAGGTAGTGGCTTCTCTGGCCAAAGAAGTGATCTGGATCATGGATGAGAGCAAGCTGGTGGACAAACTGGGAGCCTTCCCCCTTCCCATCGAGATTCTGCCCTACGGTTATCAGATCGTATTCAAAAAGATGGAAGAGTACGGTTTCAACCCCAAAATGAGGATGAAAGACGGCGAGCTGTTTGTGACGGACAACGGAAACTATATCGTCGACCTGCATCTGGGCGTTCCGGCCGACATCGAAGACGTAAAGGCGAAAGTAAACGGCATCGTGGGCGTGCTGGAGACCGGTCAGTTCCTGAAGATGTGCAAACGCATCATCGTGGGAACCGACGAAGGCGTGAAGGTGATCGAAGCGAAATAAAAACAACAGGAAAAGGGACTGCGCGTCAGTCTCTTTTTTTGCCCTTTTTACTTTCTGACAATATTATCGCCGCTGATCTGTTGTCTGGAGTTTTAAAATCAGGTATAATGAAAAAAGAAATCGGGAGAGGAGGAAGGAAAGATTGAAGAAAAAGAAGTGGATTCTTCTGGGCATCCTGGCATTGCTGGCGGGGGTATTGGCCGGCTGCGCCAGGGAGGAAAGCCAGGGACCGGTCCGTGTCGGCGCGCTGAAAGGGCCCACCTCCATGGGGCTGGTGTTTCTGATGAATGACGAAGAAAGGAAAGAGAATTATGAATTTACCATGGTGACGGCGGCGGATGAACTGATGACGCAGATGGTAAAAGGGGAACTGGACATTGCTCTGATCCCGGCCAATACGGCGGCCATCCTGTATCAGAAGACAGAAGGGAAGATTGCCGCGGCGGATATCAACACGCTGGGCGTGCTGTATATGGTCACCGGGGACGCAGGGATCGACCGTATGGAAAAGCTGGCGGGGAAAACCGTTTATCTGACCGGCAAGGGAACCACGCCGGACTATGCGCTGCAGTATCTTTTGGATGCATATGAAGTGACCGGCGTGACGCTGGAATATAAGTCCGAGGCAGCGGAAGTGGCGGCGGTTCTGCAAAGCGATCCCTCTGCCGTCGGCCTTTTGCCTCAGCCCTTTGCCACGGCGGCCTGTCTGCAGAATGAGAACCTGCGGATGACCATGGATCTTACAAAAATCTGGGATCAGGCTCAGCAGGGAAATGGCAGCCGTCTGGTGACCGGCGTGACGGTGGTCAGCCGCAGCTTTTTGAAAGAGCACCCGGATCAGGTCAGGGCATTTCTGGAGGATCACAAAGCGTCGGCGGATCAGATCAACGAGGATCCCGACGGGGGAGCCGCGCTGGTGGTTGCTGCCGGTATCGTGGAAAAGGAACCCATTGCCAGACAGGCTATCCCCCGCTGCAATATCACCTGCATCACGGGAGAAGAGATGAAGACGGCTCTGGAAGGGTATCTGGAAACGCTCTATGAACTGAATCCGGAGTCGGTGGGCGGATCGCTGCCCCAGGAGGATTTCTACTTTGTATAGACGCTGGCGGATCATCAGTATCGTCTTTTGGATCCTCATCTGGCAGCTGGCGGCGCAGCTCATTGACAATTCCATCTTCCTGGTGGGACCTTTGCAGGTGGCCGGGACGTTGATCCGCTCTTTGCCGGAGCCGGATTTCTGGCTGCGGATCGCTCACTCCTGGCTGCGGATCGCCGTCGGATTTACCAGCGCTTTGATCCTGGGAATTTTTCTGGGGGCGCTGTCCTGCCGGCGGATCGTGATCCGGGAATTTCTGGGGCCGGCGGTGCAGCTGATGAAATCCATCCCGGTGGCGTCGGTGGTGATCCTGCTTCTTTTGTGGGCCGGTTCCCGTCATCTCTCGGCGGTGATATCCTTTGTGGTGGTGTTTCCCCCCATTTATTTTGCCACCGTCGAGGGGATCCGCCATACCGATCCCGGGCTCCTGGAGGTGGCGGAGGTCTTTTGCATGCCCTTTGCCAGAAAGGTCTGGTATCTGTACCGCCCGTCGGTGCTCCCTTATTTGGCCAGCGCCTGTAAAAGCGCGGTGGGCATGAGCTGGAAATCGGGGGCGGCTGCCGAGGTGATCGGGATACCGGAGGGGACTATCGGGGAGCGGCTGTATCTGTCAAAGATCTATCTGGATACGGCGCAGCTGTTCGCCTGGACGGCGGTGATCCTGATTTTAAGCATGCTGTCGGAGCGGATCGTCTTATGGCTGCTTAAGAGAGCCGGCGTGGGGAGGTGCTGCTGATGGAGTATGGAGTATACCGGGTCGGGAAACGATACGGAAGCCTGCAGGTGCTGGATCAGGTGACGCTGCATCTGGCGTGCGGCAGCAAAACCTGCATCATGGGGCCTTCCGGGTGTGGAAAAACCACGCTGCTGCGTCTGATGATGGGACTGGAGCAGCCCGATGAGGGACGCGTTCTCCACGATACCAGGCAGCGCCTGGGCGTGATGTTTCAGGAGGATCGATTGCTTCCATGGGCCACGCCGGTGGAAAATGTACAGATGGTCTGCGGCGGGAAAAGAGAAGAGATCCTGGAAGAACTGGGAAGGATCCTGCCAGGGGAAGCGCTAAAAAAGCGAACGGAAAGCTTAAGCGGAGGCATGAAGCGGCGGGTGGCGCTGGTGCGGGCGCTGCGCCCGCCTGCTGGGCTTTTATTGCTGGATGAGCCTTTTACGGGACTTGACAGGGAAACGAAGAAGAAAACGGCGGATTATCTTCTGTCGCGCCTTGGTGAGCGGACGCTGATCTTTTCCTCCCATCAGGAGGAAGACGCCGCTTATCTGGGGGCGGAAATATTTCGTCTGGGACGGTAAACTTACCGATAAAAAAAGAAGGAAGGTGAACGAGTGAGCAGATTGATGATTGACACCAAAAGCGAAGCCCAAACCACGGTGGAAGGACTGTACCGGGAGCTGGAGCGCAGGATCATCGCCAGCCCTCCGGGGATCTGCCCTGTGGATCTGGCGCTGGTATTTCTGCGGATGTGCCATGCCCAGACCTGCGGGAAATGCGTGCCCTGCCGGATCGGCCTTGGCCAGCTGGGCACGCTGCTGGAGCAGGTGCTGGACGGTGAAGGAAAGATGGAAGACCTGACGCTGATCGAAAAGACGGCCCGGACCATCATGGATACGGCGGACTGTGCCATCGGCTATACGGCGGCGGAGATGGTGATAAAAGGACTGGAAGGATTTCGGGATGATTATGAAGAGCATATCCGTCACGGAAAATGCCTGGCTTCCCTGAAACAGCCGGTGCCCTGCGTGGCTCTTTGTCCGGCCAAGGTGGATATCCCCGGCTATATCGCTCTGGTGGCAGAGCAGCGTTACCAGGATGCGGTGCGGCTGATCCGCAAGGACAACCCCTTCCCAACGGCATGCGCATTCGTCTGTGAACATCCCTGCGAGGCGCGCTGCAGGAGGAATATGGTGGATACCTCTGTCAATATCCGCGGCCTGAAGCTGGCGGCGGTGGACAATGCCGGAAAGGTTCCGGCGCCGGCCTGTGCGCCCTCCACCGGAAAGCGGATCGCCATCATCGGAGGAGGCCCCAGCGGTTTAAGCGCCGCATATTATCTGCAGCTGATGGGACATCAGACCACGGTGTATGAGATGCATCGCCATCTGGGCGGCATGCTGTTCTACGGTATCCCCAGCTACCGGCTTCCGCGCAAACGTCTTGCGGAGGACATCGATGTGATCCTCTCTACCGGCGTGGAGGTGAAGCTTGACACGCCGGTGGGCGATAAGGAAGGCCAGGTATCCATGAACACGCTGCGGGAAAACTATGACGCCGTCTATATTTCCATCGGCGCCCACACCGACAAAAAGGTGGGACTGGAAGGGGAAGACGCAAAAGGCGTCATCTCCGCTGTGGAAATGCTGGGAACGCTGGCGGACGGAGGAAAGATGGATTTCACCGGCAAGAAAGTGGCAGTGATCGGCGGCGGAAACGTGGCTATGGACGTGACCAGATCCGCCATCCGTCTGGGCGCGCAGACGGTGACTGTGGTATACCGCAGACGGCAGGCGGATATGACGGCGCTGGCGGAAGAGGTGCGCAGCGCCGTGGCGGAAGGCGCCCAGATTCTGGAGTTGCATGCGCCGGTCCGCATCCAGACCAATGAACGAAATGAAGTGACCGCGCTGGTGGCACAGCCGAAACTGATCGGGCTTATCGGAAAGGACGGCCGTCCCAAACCATCCCGCAGCAGGCGGGAAGAAGTCTGTCTGCCCTGCGACGTGGTGATCGTGGCGGTGGGTCAGGGCATCGAGACCAATTACTTTGAAGAGGAAGGGATCAAGATCAAACACGGCGTGATCGCGGCAGAAAACTGGAGCGCCGTGGAGGATGCGAAAGGCGTGTTCGCCGGCGGCGACTGCGTGACCGGTCCGGCCACGGCGATCCGGGCCATTGCGGCCGGAAAAGTGGCGGCGGCCAATATCGATTCCTATCTGGGGTATAATCATGTGATCTCCACCGACGTATCGATTCCTGCGCCCCGCGTGAAGGACTATTTCCCCTGCGGCCGGATCAACGTGCGGGAGCGGGATGCGGCGGAACGGAAAAAAGACTTTGAACAGGTGGAATGCAGCCTGACCTGGGAGGAGATCCGTCAGGAATCCGGCCGGTGTCTGCGGTGCGACCACTTTGGCTTTGGCGTACTGAAAGGGGGCAGAGAGACAAAATGGTAAATATCACGATCAATGGAAAACCGATGCAGGCAGAAGAGGGTACCACCATACTGTCCGCGGCAAGCGCTGCCAAAATGCCCGTGCCCAGTTTGTGTTATCTGAAAGATATCAATGAAATCGGCGCCTGCCGCGTCTGCGTGGTGGAGATCAAAGGCGTCAGCCGTCTGGTGACCGCCTGCAACAACGTAGTGCAGGAAGGGATGGAGATCCTGACCAATTCCCCCAGAGTGCGGGAAGCCAGGCGTACCAATGTGGAACTGATTCTGTCCCAGCACAACAGCTCCTGTACCAGCTGTGTCCGGGGCGGAAACTGCTCCCTGCAGCGGATCGCCAACGACCTGGGCATCTATGCCTCCGAGTATAAAAAAGACATTCCAAAACGGCAGTGGCCCATAGAGTTTCCGCTGATCCGCGACGCCAGCCGCTGTATCAAATGCATGCGCTGCGTACAGATCTGTGATAAGGTACAGGATCTGCACATCTGGGATATCGTAAAAACAGGCTCCCGGGCCACTGTGGGCGTGACCCATAACCTGCAGATCACCCAATCCGACTGCGCCATCTGCGGCCAGTGTCTGACCCACTGCCCCACCGGAGCGCTGCGGGAGAGAGACGATACGCTGCAGCTGCTCTCCATGCAGGGAGCCTTTGCCGATCCCGACAAGGTGACCATCGTGCAGGTGGCTCCGGCGGTGCGCTCCGCCTGGGCGGAGGAACTGGGACTGGATCGGGAGGAAGCGACTCCCGGCCGTCTGGTGGCGGCGCTGAAGGCGTTGGGATTTGACTATGTCTTTGATACGGATTTCGGAGCAGATCTGACCATCATGGAGGAGGGCAGCGAATTTCTGGAACGGATGCGTCATCGGGAAGACTATACCTTTCCCATGTTCACATCCTGCTGTCCCGGCTGGGTGCGCTTTTTGAAATCCCAGTATCCGGAGATGATCGGACAGCTGTCCACGGCCAAATCGCCCCATCAGATGCAAGGGGCGGTGACCAAGACTTACCTGGCGGAGAAATTCGGCCTGGATCCTGATCAGGTGTACAACGTATCTGTCATGCCCTGCATCGCCAAAAAGAAGGAAGCGGAGATCCCAAACATCAACGACAGCGGCCACGGACGGGATGTGGACCTGGTGCTGACCACCAGGGAGATCGCCCGCATGATCCGGGCGGATCATCTGGATGTGAAACATCTGCCGGAGGAGGAGTTTGACGATCCCTTCGGCGTATCCAGCGGCGCCGGCGTGATCTTCGGAGCCACAGGCGGCGTGATGGAAGCGGCGCTTCGCAGCTGCTACTATCTGGTGACGGGAAAGAACGCTTACCCCGACGCGTTTTATATGGTGCGGGGAGAGGAAGGCATCAAAGAGGCCAATATCGATATCAACGGTATCACTGTCCGGGCGGCGGTGGTCAGCGGACTGGGCAACGCCAGAAAACTGATCGAGCGGCTGAAAAACAAAGAAGTAGAATATGATTTCGTAGAGGTGATGGCCTGTCCCGGCGGCTGCGTGGGCGGCGGCGGACAGCCCATCCACGACGGCGCGGAGATGGCGAAAGAGCGGGGAGAAAACCTGTATTTCCTGGATCGGAAAAACAAACTGCGGTTTTCCCACGAGAATCCGAAGATCAAACAGATCTATGAAGAGTATCTGGGAGAACCTCTCTCAGAACGGGCTCACCATCTGCTGCATACGGATCACTTCGGCTGGAAGATGCCGGGAGAGGAAGGACGATGATCAAAAATATCGTACTGGATATGGGGAACGTACTGCTGGATTACGATCCGGCAGTTCCCTTAAAAAAATTTCTGGAGACAGAAGAAGACCGGAAAATCATATATCGGGAACTGTTTACGGGCCCGGAATGGACTCTGGGCGATCTGGGAAATATCACGGTGGAAGAGAAGTTTGCATCCATCAGCCGGCGGATCCCTGAGCGTCTTTACGAAGGCTTAAGAAAATGCCTGGAAGGATGGCATACGTTCATGCCGCGGGTGGAGGGAGCCCTGCCTTTTTTACAGCGGGCCAAAAAGGAAGGATACCGTCTGTATGTACTGTCCAACGCCAGCGATGAATTCTATATTTACTTTCCCAAAAGCTACGATGTGAACCTTTTTGAGGGAATCGTGGTATCGGCGGATCTGCATATCATCAAACCGGATGAGAGAATTTATCGGTATCTGCTGGAGCACTACGAGCTGAATCCCGGGGAGACGCTCTTTATCGACGACCGGTTGGAGAATGTGGAAGGCGCGAGAAAGGTGGGAATCCAGGCGGAAGTGTTCCAAAATAATTTTGAACAAATTGCAAAAAAAGCCCGTCTCTGGTGAAAGAGACGGGAAGATTAGGAAAGGATGTGTTACCATGGCATTGCCGCAGCAGAATAAAAGTTATACCACTGATGATATCTATCATCTGCCGGAGGGACAGCGTGCAGAGCTGATCGATGGCCAGATGTATATGATGGCGCCGCCCACACGCAGACATCAGCAGATGCTTGGCGCGCTCTACCGTAAAATTGCAGACTATATCGATAAAAACGGCGGCTCCTGTGAAGTCGATATCGCTCCGTTTGCCGTATTTTTAAATGCGGATGATAAAAACTATGTCGAACCGGATATCAGCGTGATATGCGATGCGGACAAACTCACAGACAAGGGCTGTACCGGTGCGCCGGACTGGATCATTGAGATTGTCTCCCCCGGCAGCAGACGGATGGACTATTATACCAAGCTGTTTAAGTACCAAACTGCCGGCGTTCGCGAATACTGGATCGTTGATCCGGAGAAAAACAGAATCATAGTCTATCTGTTCGAGTCCGACGATACCCAGGAGTATACCTTCCTGGACAGCGTCAAAGCAGGAATTTATGAAGATCTGACGATTGATTTTCGTTCTATCAATATTTAAGCAGACGGCCGCGGCTCTGCCATCTTCGGTGGCGGGGCCGCAGTCTATATTGAAACAAAAAAGTTCCAGAATCGCATGTATCATGCTTTTCCGGAACTTTATTCCTCATCTGTAACAGTCTGTAGGGGAATCGAACCCCTGTTTCCGCCGTGAGAGGGCGGCGTCTTAACCGCTTGACCAACAGACCTTATCTCGCTCGCGCTTTATTATAATACCCTACTTTTCATCCTTTTGCAAGTGTTTTTTTCATTTTTTTGAAATTTTTTTGCCATGGAAAGCGAGGAAGGATTCTTTGAGCCAGCTTGACTGCCCTGCAGCTTCATGGTAAAGTAAAAAAACAGGCTGCCAACGGAAAGGAGTGAGGGGAAGGTGAGAAAGAAACTGCCCATCGGAATAGAAAATTTTGGAGAATTCTCTACAGAGGGCTTTTACTATGTAGATAAAACGCCGTTTATAAAAGAACTCTTGCAGAACTGGGGAAAGGTTAACCTGTTTACCCGCCCAAGACGCTTTGGCAAGTCCCTTAACATGAGTATGCTGAAGAACTTTTTTGAGATTGGAAATATACCGGAGTTGTTTGCCGGTTTAAAGATCATGGAGGAAAAGGAACTGTGTGAAAAATATATGGGGAAGTTCCCTGTGATCTCCATCAGCCTGAAAAGTGTGGACGGTTTGAAATATGAAGCTGCAGTTGCCGCTCTGCGCCGGGTAATCGGGAACGAGGCGTGCCGCTTTGATTTTCTGGCTGAAAGTGAGCGGCTTGGCCAGAATGATAAAGGATTGTATTCAGGGTTGACAGATGTCAAAGATGGAAAATTTCTCATGACAGATGATCTTCTGACAGACAGCTTGCAAACGCTCTCCCAGCTTCTTGAAAAACACTATGGCCAAAAAGTCATCCTGTTGCTCGATGAGTATGATGTCCCGCTGGATAAAGCGTTTCAGGGCGGATACTATGATGAGATGGTAAGTCTCATCCGCAACCTGCTGGGCAATGCGCTGAAAACGAACGACAGTCTTTATTTCGCTGTTCTTACCGGATGCCTGCGGATCTCGAAAGAGAGCATCTTCACCGGGCTGAACAACCTGAAGATACACACAATCTCTGACGTCCGGTATGATGAGTATTTCGGATTTACCAATGCGGATGTGGATCAATTGCTGGAATTTTACGGATTATCCTCTTATAAAAATATGATCCGGGATTGGTATGACGGGTACCGCTTTGGGGATACCGACGTATATTGTCCATGGGATGTGATCAATTACTGCGATGAGCTGCTGGCAGCGCCGAATACTCCCCCCAAAAACTACTGGGCCAACACCAGCGGCAATGACCTGGTCCGCCGCATGTTGAAGAATGCGAGCCTGACAACGAAAAACGAAGTCGAAGAGCTGTTAAACGGCGGGCAGATCACCAAACGCATCAAACAGGAACTGACCTACCGGGAGATCGATGACAGCATCGAACATGTATGGAGCGTGCTGTATGCCACAGGTTATCTGACAGGGAAGCACGCGGAGCAGGAGGATGCGGATATCTTCCGGCTGTGGATCCCCAATGGAGAGATCCGGAAACTGTTTTATGAACTGGTGGAAGACTGGTTCCGCGAGGTGACGCGCTCCGATACTGCAAGGATCAGCCGCTTCTGCGGGGCATTTCCGGCTGGTGATACCGATACGATCCAGGAGATGCTTAGCGATTATCTGTGGGATTCCATCAGTGTGCGGGACACAGCGGTGCGCAGAAACATGAAAGAAAACTTCTACCATGGGATGCTGCTTGGGCTTTTGCAAAGTCAGGACAGCTGGCTGGTCAAGTCCAATGCGGAGACGGGAGAAGGATACAGTGATATCTCTATCCAGACGCCGGAGCGGGTTGGAATCGTGATCGAACTGAAGTATGCGGATGACGGGAACCTGGAGACAGCCTGCAAGGCAGCATTAAGGCAGATCGAAGAAAAGAAATACGCACATGGGCTGAAACGCCGTGGTATGAAAAAGATCATTAGGTATGCAATCGCCTTCTATGAAAAAGAATGTATGGTGGAGATGGCGTAGAAAAAGGGCAGTATGCCGTATTCGGTCATACTGCCTTTCCCTTGCGCAAAAGTTATTTCAGGTATTTTTTAACAGCCCTGCGATCCAGAGCAAACAGTTTGTTCAGCTTCCGGCAGATCATTTCTTCAGAATATCCATCCTCCAGATAATCCCTGACCAGCAGCCGGATTGTGGCCGAGCGTTCCTCTGCGGCGCCAAGATCTTTTCCGCGCTTTAGTCCACGCTTTTCTCCGCGCTTCATCCCCTGCATTTTTGCCAGATGTACCATATCGTCGATCGCTTTACACATGTCTACTTCCTCCTTCCCGGGAAACCGTAATTCTCTTATCCGTTTTAAATCTTCTGCATGCGCCATCTCGCTGATGAGATCAAAGGCGTCCGCGGAAAGTGTCCGGAAGCCCTCCTGATTGCGTTCAACAAAGGTGCGCAGTGCGTCTTTATCTTTAGAATTTTGCAGGAAACCAAAGATCAGCCGCAGATCGGTCTGGAAGTAATCCAGGTGCGGATAGTGGTCAACTTCTAGCACGTTGATGGGGTAATCCCCGGTCATATTCCGAAGCGGCTGCGGGATGCCTTCCAGGGCCAGCAGTTCCTTGAGGCTGCGCGCTCCGTCCCACCGCCCGTTGAAATACAGGACGCGAACCGGCATCCCATAGTCTACTCTGGTCTGGGCCTCCAGGCTGGCCAGGATGACCTGGGTTTTGCAGACGATTTTCCGTGTGATATCCTGGAATCCCTCCCGGAGGATCAAAGATCCTCTCTTTGAAGGGGAGGCCGTCTGTACGGAGCTGTCGCAGTCCTGGATGTCATCCGGGGAGATCAGCGGTTCCCCATGAAAACAGTACGCATTGATCAGGTCGGCGAAACGGCGGGTGTCTTTGAAACAGTTCTTTGACAGGGTATCTTTTTGACCCATGCATGCTCCTTTCTGCCAGATGCGCATCGTATCTTTCTTTGATTATAACAAAAAACAGATGGAAAATGCAATATAAAACAATGCAAATCCAAGAAAAGAAGGGACGTATCTGACGATGATTCATGATAAAAATGGAAAATTTGGCCGAACGGCCAGAAGATACCGGAAGAATCCGGCGATTCGATATAGTGGGATTATACCACATCCTGGGGCGGGAATCCATCTTTTTTACGGCTTTTCTTAAAAAAGGCAATCAATTAGCTGCAAAGACGCCCCGAAGCCGCCGACTGGGTGTGACAGGCGCTTGGCCGGGGCGTGATATGTACTATTCAGTTAGTTTCGGATCCTTAGTGCGATCCATCAGGTAATCCAGACTGACCTTATAATAATCGGCCAGAAGCATCAGGTTTTCCACGGTAGGAACAGACTCGCCGGTTTCGTATTTTGATATGGTGCTCTGGCTGATGCCGGTGTCCATCTGCACCTTTAGCTGCGTGATATCGCGGGATACACGGATAAATTTCATGTTTTTCATGGGCTTTTGCCTTTCCTGTTCTTGTTCTTTCATATTTATAAGGTACGAATCATCCCTGCAAGAAAAAGCCGGAGGGAATGTAAAA
>LHCFC04200__coassemble_374_pt1 | contig 32224 bp, 30 predicted proteins | sample LHCFC04200__metabat2_low_PE_018 | metagenome-assembled genome bin LHCFC04200
CAGAAAACTGAAAGATTGCATGAGAGCGTGCGATGCGCAGCCGGAGCAGTTTGAAAGGCTGGGAATCTGATTTTAATTACTTGAATACGTATTCAGCATACGAGGAGAACATGGTATGACTTCCAGAGAACTGGCAGCATTGGCAGGAGTTTCCCAATCTACGGTTTCCAGAGTACTGAATGGCAGACAGGGCGTTTCAAGGGAGAAACAGCAAAAGGTTCTGGAGATGGCCAGAAACTATCAGTTTGAGCTGGATGTGAATGCCAGAGGACTTAGAACCAAGAAGCCGGGACGGGTTGGGGTTTTACTTTCCCGCAGTTTCATCGGGTTTGATGTAAACCTGTTTTGGGCTACGATCTATTCCAGGCTGCATGTCAAATTGCTGGAGAGAGGTTACACATCGCTGCCGATATACGGGTATCACGGTTCGGAAAAGGAGGTTTTGAACCGTCTGATTCAGCAGAAACAGACAGATCGGATGATATTGGTATCGACGAATGGATTTTATCTACAGGAAGATCTGCAGATTCTTTTTGAAAGAAATATTCCTTTTGTCTGCATTTATGACAGGCAGGAAAGGGATATCTATTATCCGGAGAAAAATGTAAAAGTGGTTGCGCTGGATTTTAAAGATGCGGGACAAAAGGCGGGACACTTTCTGTATCAGATGGGGCATAGAAGGATAGCGGTGCAGACGAACCGCCTTGCCACTTCTGATATCAGCCGCTATGAAGGGGTAAGAGAGGTGTTGGGAAAAAATACTGTCTTACGGGAACTTCCGGAAATTCCGGAGAGTAATCCGGTGACCTTTCAGGGAGGATATGCCGTGGCGAAACGTGGCATGAATATTCTTAAGGAATCTACGGCAGTGCTGGCGGTGAATGATGCTTCAGCTTTGGGAATGATTGCCGCTTTACAGGAAGGAGGGCTGCGTGTGCCGGAGGATATCAGCGTAGTGGGAACCAACAATATTCCCATGTGTACCTGGTGGAGTCCAAGGCTGACGACGGTGTCTTTTGATACATCGGAAATAGCGGAAAAAGCGGTGAAACTTCTGATGGAAGATAAAACGGAAAAGACAGTGATTGTCCCGCAATTAGTAGTACGGGAATCTGTGCGGCAGATCGATCAGAAAAAAGGAGGAAACTTATGAAAAACAGGAAAAGAATACTTAGTTTTGGCATGGCGGTATTAATGGCGGTTTCTTTATGCGCATGCGGCGGCGGAAAGGGTGAGACAGAACAGGAAGCGCAGCCGGCAGAAAGTGAGGAAAGTGCCGGGGAAGAGGCAGACAGTGCAGAACCGACGCCAAGCGGTGAGACTGTGAATATCGCAGCCCTGATTAATACGGATGGGCTGGCAGTGTGGTATGCGGATAAGATGGGGTACTTTGACGAAGTGGGCCTGGATACCAATATTACTTACTTTGTGAATGGAACGCTTCAAAATGAAGCTTTGTCAGCGGGCGAGGCGGATATCGGATTCAATGGATTTGCAGGCGTGTATCCTCTGGCCACCGGAGATTATACCATGGTGGCGGATTGTGATGATGGAAGAGGTTTGGCCGTCTACGTGAATCCGGATTGTCCCGTAGTGGATGTACAGGGAGAGTACAGTGCAGATGCCCCGGATGTATATGGTAATGCGGAGACGGCAGCCGGGTTAAGCTTTGCGGTGACATTGGGGACAATTCAGCAGATCATGGTAGATTCCTATTACGCAAATCTGGAGCAGGATGATTACAATCTTGTGAGTATGGATCTTGCTTCCTGCTATAATGCTTTGATCAGCGGTGAAGTGGATGGAGCTGCGCTTTCCATGAATTACTGTGCGGCTGCGGAAGCGGCTGGTATGGTATGTCTGGGGACTTATGAGGACATTACCGGCGTAGGAACAGGTTCTACCGTAATCGTACCGAACACTTATCTGGAAAGCAACCATGATGATATCGTTCTGACGCTGCAGGCGGTTTTCAAAGCGCTTGATGAGATTCAGAACGATGAGGATCTGGAATTTGAACAGGGAATGGAATTTTTCAAAGAACAGGGGACGGAATATACGGAGGATGAAATGTGGACAGAAATTGAAGTGCGTGACCTGTATTCTTACGACAAGCTGAAAGATCTGGAGTATGGAAATCATGTGGTGTTCTCGGCGGAGGAGTTGACGAAGCTGGGACTTCTGGAGGAAGGAAGCGCCGAAACGGTTGCCAAGAGTATTAATAAAGATCTGCTGGAAGAAGCGACGGGAGTTCCCATTACGATCAAGCTTCCGGAAGGTTACTGATGACAAATAGATAGGAAGCATTATGCCCCTGCGCTTGTGTATCGGGTGCAGGGGCAAACTATAGAATTTAGCAGTACAGATCAGGACAGGAGGATTGAAATGACTGCAAAAAGAGAAAAAATAAAAAAGAAAAAACATTCATATGTCTGGTTGTCCGTGCTGTCGGTAGTGTTGTTTTTCTTTATCTGGTGGCTGTTCACAGAAGGAAGCCTGGGTACGATCAAGGAAAATGTGCTGCCTGGGCCGATTAAGGTATTCAGCACGTTGATTGACAAGTTTTCCAATAAAAATCCCGATGGCGCGACCATGCAGGTGCATCTTTGGGCCAGCCTGAAAGTGACGCTGTCAGGATATGTAATCGGATGTCTGGTTGGAATTCCACTGGGAATTCTCATGGGATGGTATGAAAAAGCCGATATTTTTATCAATCCGATTTTCGATTTTATCCGTCCGATTCCCGGTATTGCCTGGACTCCGCTTTTTATTCTGCTTTTTGGAATCGGTATGCTGCCCAAGGTTATTGTAATTGCACTGGCAACGTTTGGGCCGGCGCTGGTGAACGCTTATACGGGAATACGCCAGACGAAAGAAGTGCATATCTGGGTTGGCCAGACGTTCGGGGCTTCCAAAGGAGAAATTTTGAGAAAGATTGCCATTCCTTCTTCCATCCCCTTTGTGCTGACCGGAATGCGCGTAGGGCTGGGGGTTGCCTGGTCCACTATCATCGGTGCGGAAATGCTGGCAGCAACAGCGGGATTGGGATATCTGATCAATCTTTGCCGCGGTATTTACCGGCCGGATATCATTATCGCTTCCATGATCTGCGTAGGTGTGATCGGAGCGGCTCTGGGCTTGGTATTGACCTTTGTTGAAAAACAGTTGATGAAAGGGGGACGTTGGTAATGCTGGAACGGAAAGCAAAGTTGTGGCAGAAAATTGTGGCGGCGGTGATTTCTTTTGCTGTTTTTATTCTGATATGGCAGATAGCAGCCATGAATCCGCAGTTCAGCCAGGTGATGCCGGGGCCATTTGCGGTGCTTCAGAAATTTTTTGTGTCCTTCGTAGAACCGATAGGGAAGAATGTTATGTTGCAGCATATGCTGATCACGCTTTCCAGATGGGCGGTTGGTTTTGTGGCAGCTACGGTGCTTGGCATTGCGCTGGGGCTGACGATGGGATGGTATCCGAAATTTGAGGCTTTTACCAGACCGCTGTTTGAGCTGGTGAGACCCATACCCACGCTGGCCTGGATTCCGCTGGTAATTCTCTGGTGCGGGATCGGGGAAATGGCAAAATATGTACTGGTGTTTATCGGCGCGTTTATGAGTATTGTTCAAAATGCGTATCACGGAGCAAAATCCGTGGATCGTACCATCGTCAATGCGGCGCGAATGCTGGGATGCAATGACAGGCAGATGTTCTTTACCATTGTAATTCCGGCTTCCGTACCGGCTATCTCGGCGGGACTTCAAATCGGCGTTGCCTCCGCCTGGTCTTCTGTCGTGGCGGCGGAGTTGGTGCGTTCCTCAAGCGGTGTGGGCTGGATCGTGGTAACGGGACAGCAAAATAACAATATGACGCAGATCCTTTGAGATTAATGAGGAGGAGGTAAAAAAAGAGGCAGAGAAAATACAGGAACAGGTGGAAAGACTGGATGAGAGAGTAATTTACCAGTTTTTTGTTCCTTCTCCGATCGTGACGATTTCCCGCTGTATGACGTTTGATACATTCTTGGAAATGACTCTGACAGAACGGGAATTGATGCTGGATGCGCTGGAAGAGATTACCGGACGCCAGATCAGGATGGTGGAGGCGATAGCTCCCATGCTTCCGGATAATATTGTATTCTGGATGGGCGGTTCGGAACAGTGTACACCGCCCATGATGGATCCGGAAGCTTTTGACAGGTTTGTTGAACCGTATGATTCCAGAGTGGTAAAAAAAATTAAGGAATATGGATACACGGTCGGATGCCACTGCCACGGGAAGGTACGTCATGCGTTGGAAGTGATGACCAGGATTGGATATGATGCGACAGAGCCGGTGGAACCAAATCCCCAGGGCAATGTATCAATGAAAGAAGGATTTGAGATTACCCGAGGGAAACTGACACTGATTGGCAACCTGGAATGGGCGGATCTGGAACTAAAAACGACAGAAGAAATCCGACAGAAAGTAAGGGAACTGGAAGCGGTAAAGGATCAAAGACTGATCGTGGCGTCTTCAGCCGGTCCCATTACCACGGTGACGGAAAAACTGGTGGATAATCATCTGGCATGGCTGGATGAGTACCAGAAAATATTTGGATGAAAGACAAAAACTGCAGCAGGATTTGCCCTGCTGCAGTTTTTATGCCAAAATTGCGCGGCATTTTTTTGCAAAACCTGAAAAACAGGAACTAATAAGGGATAAAAATTGTGATTTTGTGAACGATTACAGGAAATTATATCTGGAATATCACCAGGAAATATGATAAAATACGTTGTAACTATTTGTGCAGAAGAGGAAGGAAAAATGAAAAAAGTATTATTGCCCATATCTCTGATAATAGTGATATTTCTTGGCATTTTTGCTGGATGGCTGCTTATGGCAAAAGACCGGGAAGGACCGGTGATCGAGGTGGATATGCCGTCTGCACAGACTTGGCACAGTGATATGGACAGAAATGAACTGTTGGAGCATGTAAGGGCGACGGATGAGCGGGACGGCGATGTGACGGATTCCCTGATAGTGGAATCCGTGAAAAGTTCAGATACGGAGGATTCTGTGACGATTACTGTTGTGGCTATGGATCGCAGCCACAACGTAACCAAATCCTCCTGGGAGATGAAGCGGGATACTTCTGCGAACGGGGAAACTGTGCAGCCGGTGGAAGGAGCCGGTGACGAGACGGATCCGGGACAGGAAGACGCCGGCTTGCAAGAAGGCGGAGAAGAAACTACGGAAGAAACGGAGAATTCTGATCCGGAAGAGCAGGCAGTTGCCGCGCGGGAAGAGCAGATTGCGGCGCTGTCGGATGAGGCTCCCAGATTTTATTTGAAACAGCATCAGGTAACCGTGGAGAAAAATGGCGAGTTTGACCGACTGTCCTGGGTGGAGGAAATTTCAGATGATGCAGATGACAGGAACAGTTTGTTTCGCAATATCCAAGTGGAAGGCGAGGTGGACGTGTCGGCGGAAGGGACATATGAACTTACCTATTTTGTAGTGGACAGCGATGGAAACCGCTCCAATGAGGAAGTGATGACGGTGACAGTGACAGCCTGAGTAAGAGGGTAGAAGAATGAAGATGACAGATGTGCATTGCCATATCCTTCCGGGGGTGGATGACGGCGCAAAGGATGCTATGGAAACCAGAAGTATGCTGGAAATGGCCTGGAATGAGGGAATCCGAACCATATTTGCCACATCCCATTACGACAGCGAGATGGGGACAGGAATTTGGAAAAAGCGAAAAGAAGCGCTTGAACAGACACGGCAGATGGCGGCGGAAATTTCACCGGAACTGAAAATCGCCTCCGGAGCGGAGATTTTTTTCAGTGAAAAGGCGGTGGAGGAACTGGAAAAAGGTCGGATCTGGACCATGAATCAGAGCCGTTATGTGCTGGTGGAGTTTTTCCCAGGAGAAGAGTTTTTTTATATCCAAAGAGGACTGCAGACGCTGCAGTACAAAGGGTTTTGGCCGATTCTGGCTCACGTGGAGCGGTATGAGGAACTGATGGAAAAGGAACGCGTCCGGGAACTGGCTTTCATGGGCGTTTTTCTTCAGACCAATGCTTCCAGTGTGATCGGGCGGAATGGACGCCGGGTGAAAAAGCATCTGCGCTGCCTTTTGAAGGAGCGCCTGATCCATTTTGTGGGAACAGACGCGCACGGAAGCCGGCACAGAAGACCGCTGATGGCCGAGTGTGCCGCTTATATCGAAAAGAAAACGGACAGAGAATATTGTCGAAAAATATGCCGGGAAAATGCCGGGAAAATAATCAGGAGGGAATACATTCATGTATAAGGTAACCATTGGAGAGGAGCAGCTGCCTTCCACCCAGGAACGGGAGGTGTACCGGACGCTGCGAACCAATATCGAATTTACGGGGGTGGAAAACCGTGTGATCACGGTGACCAGCATCTCGCCGGGAGACGGAAAAAGTACTGTTTCTTACTATCTGGCCCGGGCCTTTGCGGAGAGCGGGAAAAAGACGCTGCTGATTGATGCGGATATGAGAAAATCGGTGCTTTTACATCGGCTGCAGATACAGGAATCGGTAAAGGGACTCAGTCATTACCTGTCTGGCCAGGAAAATGTGGGAGATGTGATTTATTCTACTAATAAAAAGAATCTGTTTTTAATGCCCTCGGGAATTTTCCCTACCAATCCCACAGAGTTGATGGGAAATGAGCGTTTTTCTCAGATGATTCCGGTGGTGAAGAATACCTTTGATTACACCATTATTGATACGCCGCCTCTGAGCAGTGTAATCGACGCGGCGGTGGCGGCCAGGGTTTCGGATGGATCGATCCTGGTTTTAGCGGCTGACGCCGCTTCACGGGTGGAAGCCCAAAATGTGGCGGATCAGCTAAAAGCGGCCAACAGCAACGTACTTGGCGTGGTGCTGAATAAAGTGGACGTCCAGTTTAACAGCTACTATGGAAAATACGGCAGGTATGGGAAATACGGAGAATACTGATGTGCGTTGTGAGAGTAAAAGATAAGAGGAGCAGGTAGGAAAATGGAAAAACTGGACAAAGACGAAATAGAGATTGATCTGGGCGCGCTGCTGCGGGAAGCGCTTAGAAGATGGTGGGTTTTTCTCATCACAGCGGTGATCTGCGGCCTTTTGGCGCTGATCGTGACGGTGGCGCTGATCACGCCGCAGTATGAATCGCAGGCTATGCTGTACATACTGTCAAAGACCACCAGCGTCACATCCTTTGCGGATTTTCAGATCAGTACGGAGCTGACGGCGGATTTTGAAGTGATCGCCACCAGCAAGCCGGTGATTGACGGCGCGCTGGAGCGGATGGAGGAAGAGGATGGCGTAACGCTGACCAGAGAAGATGTGGAAGAAATGCTTGAGGTGAGCAATGCGGCGGATACCCGCATCCTGGTGATCACAGCAACAGATCCTGATCCTTCTGTGGCTTGTATCGTAGCCAATGCTGTGGCAGCCGAGACGGCGGATCAGATGGCTTATATCATGAAATCCGATCCGCCCACGACAGTGGAGGAAGCTGAAGTGGCTGAGGAGCCAGTGAGTCCAAGCCTGATGCGCAATACAGCGCTGGGCGTGCTGATCGGTATCCTTCTGGTTGCGGTTTATGTGACGATTCAGTATATCAGAAATGATAATATCAAGAATCAGGAAGAAGTGCAGAGGTATCTGGGGCTGAATACACTGGCGGTTATCCCTGCCAGGAAGGGCAGACGTCATACTGCAGGGAAGCGGGCGAAAGATTCATGAAAAAGAAAGAGAAAGTGATCTTTGGTATCTGTCTGGCTCTGTTTCTGGGAGCCGGCGCCTTTGCGGCGGCATATTATATGTCAGTGAGACAAAATGAGAAGGTGTATGAAAGGATGGCAGAGGAAGCAGCTGCGGTGACGGTTTCCCCGGCGCCGCCTTTGGCAGCTGATGGACAGAACGATGGGGAAAAGGTGCAAAAGCAGCAGGAGGACAACGAGGCGGATCCGGTGCAGATTCCCATTGATTTTGCATCCCTGCAGGCGGAAAACCCGGATATTTACGCCTGGATCCGGATCCCCGGCACGAAGGTGGATTATCCGGTGCTGCAGCGGGAGGGGGACGATGGTTACTATCTGAACCGGACTGTGGAAGGTGTCCAGGGGCTTCCGGGTTCTCTCTATACGGAAAGCTGCAGCAGCCGGGATTTTACGGACTGTAATACGGTGATCTACGGCCATAATATGCGTGACGGTTCCATGTTCGGCGGGCTGGACGCGTACGCTGACCAGGAGTATATGAAGGAGCACAGTCAGATCCTGATCTATACGCCGCAGCATCAGTATACTTATCAGATATTTGCGGCGGTTACGTATGATAACCGGCACATTCTTTGGACATATGACGGAAAGGACAGAATACAGCTGCAGGCTTTCCTGGATTCTCTGCGCCAGGGAGGGTTTTCCGGTACCTGGAACGAACAGCTGCAGGTGACAGGAAATGACCGGATCCTGACTTTGTCCACCTGCAACGGAAATGACCGGCAGCGTTTTTTAGTGGAGGCGGTATTGACGGATGAAGAATAAGAAATTGATTTCAGTGGTTTTGGGTACGGCGGCTTTGGCGGCGATCGTCGTACTGGGGGTGACGGCGGGCAGACTGGTGGCTGGACGCCAGAGGGAGCTGGAACAGGTACAGGAGGAGTCACAGACGCCTCCTGCCCAGACTGCCACGCGTAATGAGGTGACTTATGAGGGGCAGACGTATCGTTATAATGAGAATCTGACCAACATCCTTTTTCTGGGTGTGGATAAGGAACAGGAAGTCACGCTGCAGGATACACCGGGAACGGCAGGGCAGGCGGACTGCATCATGCTGTTGTCGCTGGATCAAGAGACGAAAACCGGACGGGTGCTGCAGATTTCCCGTGACTGCATGACCCAGGTGGATCTTTATGATGTCTCAGGAAATTATTTTACCTCGGTGGAAGCGCAGCTTGCCACCCAGTATGCTTATGGGAACGGGGAGAAAAGCAGCTGCTGGGCCATGGAAAAGACAGTGGGAGAGCTGCTGCAGGATGTGCCGATCGACGCCTACCTTTCATTAAATATAGATGCCATTGGCAGTCTCAACGATGCAGTGGGCGGAGTGACACTTACGATTCCAGAGGATTATACGGCGATCGATCCGGCTTTTGCCAGCGGAGCTAAGGTGACGCTGAACGGCGAACAGGCGGAGCGGTATGTCCGCTATCGCGATACGAATGTGGCCGGCAGCAATAATGAACGGATGGAGCGTCAGGTGCAGTATATCACGGCGCTGTTTTCTGCACTGAAAAATGCGGCGGGGGAAGAGGACAGCTATTATGAACGGTTTTCTTCCTACCTGCGTCCCTATATGGTGACAGATATGGATGGACAGCAGATCGACAGCTTCGTGAACTATCAGTTCCTGTCGGAGGAAACGCAGTATGTTCCAGGAGAATCCGTAAAAGGGGAGGAGCACGAAGAATTTATCGTAAATGAGGAAAAATTGACCCAGATTTTACTAGAAATGTTTTACAAAGTGGAGGAGTAGTGTTATAATAGGCTACGAAGATGTTTTTCGAAACATAAAAAAAGATGAACCAGGAGGTCATGTGCGATGATGAAAAAACTGACAGCAGTATTGTGCGCGGCTGTTCTTTGCCTGTCAACAGCGGCGTCCGTGTTTGCACAGCCCAGTCCGGAAGTGAGCGGTGTAGTGACCGGCGTTTCCACGGGCACAGATGCAAATGACAATGCAATCGAAGCAACGGTAGGAGAAGTTCCTGCAGAGTATCAGGCAGCGGTGGATCAGGTGAAGGATCTCACTTTTGTGCAAAATTTGCTGGGCGATGCTTTCGTGGAAGGCATGCAGGTGGTGGATGTTAAGGATGTTACCGTCCCGGAAGGTACTGTTTTTCCGGCAACACTTTCCTTTAATGTGACCGGCGTGACGGCAGACTCTCATGTGGCGGTGCTTCATTATGACACGGCGGCAGGCGCATGGGAAGTTGTGGAGTCCAAAGCAGGCAATGGAACGATCACGGCAACTTTTGACTCCCTTTCACCGGTAGCTTTTGTGGTAGACGGCAATGCAGCGGCGGGAAGCACAGCGGCAGGCGCTTCTTCCCAGACATCCGGATCTGCTACTTCGCCGAAAACAGGTGAAACTTCCGCTCTGTCCATGGCAGCGGTAATCGCAGCGGCAGCGCTGGCTGGTATGGCAGTGGTATCTTTTCGCAGCAAAAAGAGAGCGTAGGCAATCATTTCTTTTTTGAATTTCATCTTTGTCTGCTTTGCAGACATACAAAGAAAGGTTCTGTGATGAGCAGAACCTTTCTTTTTTTGCGAGCCTGCTGTAAAATGAAGATACAGGGACTTTATTTCATCTTCAGGCCGCGGAAGCGGTTGAAACAGGCGAAGATTTCCTGGGGGCGGGGAAGGGCCATATCGGCGTTGGATTTTGTGCTGCCGCCCAGGGATTCCATGCCCTTTTCCAAAATCTGTTTTTCCAGGGCGGCAACCACGGCGCGAAGATCCTTCCTTCCGTCGCAGAGGGTAAGAAGGGCGTACCGCAGACAGTAGGAAAGGGCAGTGGTCTGTTCGCTGTCTGTCAGCTGTTCCACATAGCGCAGATCCACCGTATCCCGGTTGAGGGAGAAGGCGTCTTTTCCCAGGGTTTTCATTTTGATCCGATCCTGGGCTTTCAAAAGGCCTCCCGCCGGGCGGCGGTCAAAGTCCGGCAGAGCCGGCATGGGCAGCGGCTGTGACTCCAGCGGAAAGTTCTGCGCTTCTTTTTTGGCCAGATCGGTGATGTCGGATGGGACGTAGCAGTCCATCTGGATGATCTGATCCGCGATGTGGAAATAGGATCCGGAGCTGCCTGCCACGATGACTGAGGAAATGCAGCAGTCTTCATAGATGGGGCGGACCCGTTCAATAAAAGGCGTGATGGGTTCCTGATCCCGATGCACCACCCGCTGCATCAGTTCGTCTCGTATCATGAAATTGGTGGCGCAGGTGTCTTCATCGATCAGCAGCAGCGAGGTTCCGGCTTCGATGGCTTCCACCACGTTGGCTGCCTGGGAGGTGCTGCCGCTGGCGTCTTCGGTGTAAAAGCTGCGGGTATCCCGGCCGCCGGGCAGATTGTTGATGAAAAGCGAGATATCCGTGTTGTGGATACAGCGTCCGTCCTCTGCGCGGATCTTCATGGCGGTGTCGTCGGTGATGACGTATTCCCGCCCATCCCCTTTGATATGGTTGTATACGCCCAGTTCCAGCGCTTTTAACAGCGTGGATTTTCCGTGGTATCCGCCGCCGATGATCAGGGTGATGCCCTTTTTGATCCCCATGCCGGTGATGGGACCGTGGTGGGGGAGGGCAAGGGTGACTTCCATGGAAGCGGGGGAGAGAAAGGGTACGGCTTTTTTCATAGGCCGGGAGGAGACGCCGCTTTCCCGGGGCAGGATGGAGCCGTTGGCCACAAAGGCGGTCAGTCCCCGTTCCTTTAACTGTTCCCGGATATACTGCTGATCTTCCGCCAGGTCGACGACGCTGCGGACGGCGCTGTCATTTAAGGAAGCATAAAACAGTGTTTTTTCCACGCAGGCCGGAAGGAAATCAAAAAGGATCCGAATCAGTTCGCCGGAATTGATGGTGCGGCCGTTGGCGGGAAAGCCCACTGCCAGACGCAGGGTGATGCTGCCGTCATCCGGGGAGATAGTGCAGGCAGTCCGCTTCAGGATCTCCTGCCCCGGGCGGCTGATTGACATAAGACCGCTTTTTCCCGAACCTCTGGCTTTGAACTGATACTGTTCCAGCGCTTTTGCGAAAAGACGGATGAGATGATCCTCCAGTGCGATACGCTTATGGGGCAGATCAAACAAGGGGGCTGGGAATCCTGCTTTCGCACCCGGCACCAGGACGCTGATTCTGGAAGGGGAGGCGAAGGGGTCTCCCTGCACGTGATCGATATTCAGTATATAACTGCCGAAACGGTAGCTGCCTTTCGTGTCTTTGTAAGCCGGATAGCTTCTTTTGTTGATGGAAAGTAAATGTTGTTTTAAATCCTGTGCTGTTTTCAATAGTATTACCACCTTATCAAAATATTCTCGTATCATCATACCAGATTTTTGATGGAAAGGGAACCGCAGAAGGAAAGGCAGCATATGCTAAAGAGGAAAAGAACTGACGAGGTGTGTATATGGCGTACAAAATTGTCCTGGACGCCGGGCACGGCGGGGAAGATCCGGGAGCAGTCTGGCAGGGGAGAAATGAAAAGGATGATACGCTGAAACTGACGCTGGCGGTGGGAGAGATCCTGGAAAACAACGGATTTGACGTGGTGTATACCAGAACGACGGACGTCTATCAGACGCCCTTTGAAAAAGCGCAGATCGCCAATCGTTCCGGCGCGGATTTTTTCGTTTCTATCCATCGCAATTCCAGTCCAAGACCCAACCAGTATTCCGGTGTGGAGAGTCTGATCTATGACAAATCGGGCATTAAGCTTCAGATGGCGGAAAATATTGACAATGCTCTGGAAGCGGTGGGGTTTAAGAATCTGGGAGTGAAGGAACGGCCGGGACTGGTGGTGCTGCGCAGGACTCGCATGCCGGCGGTGCTGGTGGAAGCAGGATTTATCAACAGTGATACGGACAACGAACTGTTTGACAGCAGATTTCAGGAGATTGCCCGGGCCATTGCCGGCGGAATCATGGGGACGCTGGATCATGAGAGTGTGGAAGAAGTTCCCGTATATTACCGGGTGCAGGTGGGAGCCTACCGGCAGCGGCAGAATGCGGATAATCTTCTCTATGAACTGATGGATAAAGGATATCCGGCGTTTATTTTAAGCGACGGCGGCCTGTATAAAGTACAGGTGGGAGCTTACCGGCAGCTGGCCAACGCGGTTACCATGGAGCAGAAGCTGCGCAGGGAAGGATACAGTACCATGATTGCGACATGACAGGAGAAAAAGGATATGGAATACGAGAAATTTCTGGATCTATATACGGATCTGGTGTTTGTGGAACAGAAAGTACAAAAGGCGGATGTGATCCTGATACCAGGAAGCGGGTATCCGCAGCTGGCAAAGAGGGCGGCTTTGCTGTACCGGCAGGGCCTGGCCCCCTTTGTGCTTCCCTCGGGAAGATACAGTAAACTGACGGGCCGGTTTGAAGGGGTGATGGCGGAAAAAGAACAGTATGATGGACGGTATGAGACAGAATGGGAATTTCTGGCAGCGGCGTTGGAAAAAAACGGCGTGCCGGGGGAAGCTATCCTGCGGGAGGACAAGGCTACCTATACTTATGAAAATGCCCTTTGTTCTGTACGGGTTCTGAAGGAGAAAAAAATTACAGTGAAAAAAGCTATCATCTGCTGCCAGGCGTTTCATGCCAGACGCTGCCAGCTGTATTATCAGCTGGCCTTCCCGGATACGCAGCTGATCCTGGATCCGGTGGATACAGGGGTTAACCGGACAAATTGGTATCGGACAGAGGAAGGGATCCGTCTGGTGCTGGGGGAGGCCCAGCGTTATGGCACGCAGTTTTATGAAATTATGGATAAGATCCGCAAAAATCTGCCGGAGGTTGATGCGGTGTAGAGAAAGCGTAGCAGAGTATTGACAAAAGTACAAAAAAACGGTTTTAGGGGGTGTCGAAAAAAGAGGAGTTGTGGTATAATACATCCGAAATCAGGAGTGAAGCACTCACTTACGATAGATGGGAGTTTTTTTATGAAAAGATTTGACGGAAACAGGGAACACAGAAGTCGAAGATTATGGAAAACCATCAGCTTTTTACTGGTGATGGCCATGGTGTTTACCACTGTGACCATACAATGGCCGTCCCCGGCGCAGGCATCGGGAACCTCGGTTTATCTGAATGGTTCCGGCGGCAGTGATTCTGCTGACGGCAGCAGCGAGGCAGCGGCGGTGCAGTCCTTTGGCAGGGCAAAAGAGCTGGCCGGCGGATCGGGAGAGATCCTGGTATGCGGAACTGTGTATACGTCGGGCGATACCACTTGGTCATTACCGGGAGGCGTATCTTTGCGAAGAGCGCCGGGATTCTCGGGAGCTATCGTAAATATTTCCGGAACCCTGACTCTGAAAAATATTTCTCTTAGTTCTGGTGATATCAGCGGAAGCGGTTCCATCGCCGGAGAAGATAAAACGGAGCCCAGCGAGGAGCCAACGAAAGAGCCGACAATGGAGCCAACGAAGGAACCGACAGCGGAGCCGACGAAGGAACCGACAGCAGAACCGACGAAAGAGCCGACAGCGGAACCGACAAAGGAGCCAACGGCGGAACCCAGCGCGGAACCGACGAAGGAGCCAACGGCGGAGCCCAGCGAGGAGCCGACAAAGGAGCCAACGGCGGAACCCAGCGCGGAACCGACGAAGGAGCCGACAGCGGAACCCAGCGAGGAGCCGACAAAGGAGCCAACGGCGGAACCCAGCGCGGAACCGACGAAGGAGCCGACAGCGGAACCCAGCGAGGAGCCGACGAAAGAGCCGACAAAGGAGCCAACAGCGGAACCCAGCGCGGAACCGACAAAAGAGCCGACAAAGGAACCAGAAAAGGAATCCGGACCGCTGGAGAATCTGCAGGTGTCTGCAGGCAATGAAGAAGACGTACAGACGATTCTGGAAGCCTATCAGTGGTATGAGGGGTGCACGGAGGACGAGCAGTCCATGGTGCCTCAGGATCTGGTGATCCGGCTGAAAAAGGCTCAGAGCGCATGTAAAGTATATAACCGCACCAGCAATGGCATCACCGTGTCCGGTGAATTCCCCTGGTATGTGCAGTTCCGTGTGACCCAGGGAAGCCAGGACGCCAATTTCGACCTGGGCGATCTGCTGGGATCTTATGATATGGAGCTGTGGAATCTTCTGGAAGACGAACCCTATGATTTGAACGGAACGCCGGTGACGGTGACCATTCCCGTTTCAGATGCGGATAAATATGAAAAGATATCGGTGATTCATTACCTGGAAGACGGATCCTATGAAGTTCTGACACCGGAGGTGCTGGATGGAGCGATCCGATTCACCACCACATCCTTCAGCCCCTACAGTGTTGCGGGAGAAGGGCGGATCGCCGGCAGTACAGTGCTGGTAGGCCCTGGCGATGCGATCTATAATCAGAGCGGTAGTGGATCCACGTCAACGGGAAGTAATCAGCAGGTATCTTCCGTCGGTGCATCTCATAGTCAGAGCGCTTCAGGAAGCGGAAGTTCTTCTGTGGTAAGACCGCAGAATTCCGGCGGCAGTTCTTCTTCATCATCCTACGACTCCGATTCCAGGAGCACATCGGATTCGGAGCGTTCCAACACGAGAACGGCCTCTTCCGTGAGGACGGATGATCCGAACAATCTGACACCGTATCTGGTAGTTGTGGTTGTGGCGGCTGCCCTGATCATTATTCTTATCGTGGCCGGTACTATTTCCGCCAGGAGAAAACGCAGAAAATAAAAGTGATATGACAAACAACCCTTCCATATAGTAATATGGGAGGGTTGTTATATTGAAATCGCAAATTTATAAAAACAGACTGGTAATTTTACTGCAGTCGCTGGCGGCAGCTTATGGGGCGACGGTGGCGCTGCTGCTTTTGCTGGCCTTTTTGCTGTTGAAACTGGATCTGGATGAGACGGCGGTCGCCATCGCCATTGCGGCCGTATATGTCGCGGCCTGTTTTGTGGGCGGATTTCTGGCGGGAAAGAAGATAAAGGAGAAAAAATTCTTTTGGGGGCTGGTGACGGGAGCGCTTTATTTCCTTTTGCTGCTGGCGCTTTCCATTGCGTTGGTATCCGGTTCCTTGGAAAAGGTCTCAGACGTTTTATCAGCGGCAGCCCTTTGCGCCGGCGGCGGAACACTGGGCGGTATGCTTTCCTGATTCCTTTCGCGGATAGCAGAGTGAAAATGTTTTCCTGGAAAGAAATAAAAAACACTTTAAAAAGTGTCCGGAGTATGCTATAATGTGGCATAGCACAAAACAGAGGAGGAAATATGATGAAACATATTAAAACTTTAAATGCTAAAGGCCTTCAGAATACAGTGAAAAGCGGCGGATGCGGAGAGTGCCAGACATCCTGCCAGTCAGCCTGTAAGACTTCCTGCACCGTAGGAAATCAGAGCTGCGAGAATGGAAAATAATTACTCTGCCGGTATTCCGGTGAAGTAAGCTGTTACAAAGCGTGATAAGCAGCGGTTATGCCGCTGCTTATTCTATGGAGATAAGTACGACGAAGGGAGAAAGTCAGTGATCTATCAGTACAGAAACAATGGCTATAATATTGTTCTGGACGTCAACAGCGGCTCAGTGCATGTGGTGGACGATCTGGTCTACGATGTGATGGAGATGCTGGGACAGGGAAAGAATACGGAAGAGACCATGGAAGCCCTGGGATCCAGCTACGATCCGGACGAGGTGGCGGAAGCCATATCGGAATGCCGGGAACTGAAGAAACAGGGCATGCTGTTTACGGAAGATATTTATAAAGGAGCGATTCAACAGTTTCAGAAACGGGAGACGGTTGTGAAGGCGCTCTGTTTACATATCGCCCATGACTGCAATTTGGCCTGCCGCTACTGTTTTGCGGAGGAGGGGGAGTACCACGGACGCCGTGCTCTGATGTCCTTTGAAGTGGGCAAGAAGGCGCTGGATTTTCTGATCGACCACTCCGGAAACAGAAGAAATCTGGAAGTGGACTTTTTCGGCGGGGAACCGCTGATGAACTGGCAGGTGGTAAAAGATCTGGTGGCTTACGGCCGCAGCCGGGAAAGCCTATATAATAAGAAGTTCCGCTTTACTCTGACGACCAACGGGGTGCTGCTGAACGATGAGATCATGGAGTTTGCCAACCGGGAGATGGGCAATGTGGTGCTCAGTATCGACGGCAGAAAGGAAGTGCACGATTACATGCGTCCTTTCCGCAGCGGGGCGGGAAGCTACGATCTGATCATACCGAAATTTATCAAGTTTGCCAAAAGCCGTCATCAGGAGAATTATTATGTGCGCGGGACCTTTACCCGGCACAACCTGGATTTTGCCAAAGATGTCCTGCATCTGGCGGATCTGGGCTTTAAGCAGATTTCCATGGAGCCGGTGGTGGCTCAGACCACGGAAGACTATGCTATCCGTCTGGAGGATGTGCCGGCTGTCTGCGAGCAGTATGACATTCTGGCCAGGGAAATGATCAAGAGGGAAAAGGAAGGAAGAGGGTTTAACTTTTTCCATTTCATGATCGATTTGTCGGGTGGACCCTGTGTGTACAAGCGGCTGTCCGGCTGCGGTTCCGGTACGGAGTATCTGGCGGTGACGCCCTGGGGTGATCTCTATCCCTGTCACCAGTTCGTGGGGGAGGAGCAGTTCCTGCTGGGCAATGTGGACGAGGGTATCCTTCGGTCGGATATCTGCGAGCAGTTTAAAAACTGCAACGTTTATGCAAAAGAGAAATGCCAGGAATGCTTTTCCAGGTTTTACTGCAGCGGCGGCTGCGCGGCTAATTCCTATAACTTCACCGGACGCATCGACGACGTCTATGAGATCGGCTGTCAGCTGCAGAGAAAGCGGGTAGAGTGCGCGCTGATGATCAAGGCGGCGCTGGCAGAAGACTAATGGGACGAAAGGATATAAGAAAATGAAGAAAAAACAGGGAATCATTGTTTTGATTCTGGCGGTGGTTTTCACGGTGCTGCTGATCTTTACTTCAGCGGTGGGCTTCGGACCGACAGGAACGGGCGCCGCCAGAAACATTATACTGGGTCTGGATCTGTCCGGCGGTGTGAGTATCACTTACCAGGCCAAGGAGGACAACCCTTCGGCGGAGGATATGTCGGACACCATCTATAAGCTGCAGCAGCGTGTGGAAGGCTACAGTGAAGAGGCGCAGGTATACCAGGAAGGCAATAACCGGATCAATATCGAGATCCCGGGCGTATCGGACGCCAATGCCATTTTAGAGGAACTGGGCAAGCCGGGTTCACTGGAATTTACCGATCCGGAGGGCAACGTGGTGCTGGACGGTACGGATGTGGCGGAGGCGGAAGGCGGCGTCGCCCAGGACGACACCGGCAACAATCAGTATGTGGTGTCGCTGCAGCTGACCACAGAGGGGACGAAGAAATTTGCCGAGGCCACAGAGGAAAACCTGGGGCAGCAGATTTCCATCGTCTATGACGGGGAAGTGATCAGCGCGCCGGTGGTGCAGTCGGTAATCAGCGACGGACGGGCGCAGATCACCGGTATGGAGAGCATCGAGGAAGCCAGAAATCTGGCCTCCACCATCCGCATCGGCTCGCTGTCTCTGGAGCTGGAGGAAGTCCGCTCCAATGTGGTGGGCGCGCAGCTGGGCACGGAGGCTATCCATACCAGTCTGATCGCGGGAGCCATCGGCCTTGGCCTGGTGATGATCTTCATGATCGTTGTCTACAGCCTGCCCGGCGTGGTGGCGGCCTGGGCCCTTTTGATCTACACCGCCCTGGAGCTGGTAATGCTCAACGCCTTTGACCTGACGCTGACGCTGCCGGGTATCGCCGGTATCGTGCTGTCCATCGGTATGGCGGTGGATGCCAACGTCATCATCTATGCACGGATCCGGGAAGAGATCGCGGCGGGGAAAAGCGTGCGAAACGCCATTAAAACTGGCTTCCAGAAAGCCCTTTCCGCTATCCTGGACGGGAATATCACTACCTTGATCGCGGCGGCTGTACTGGGCATGCTGGGTACGGGAAGCGTCAAGGGCTTTGCCATGACGCTGGCTCTTGGTATCGTGCTGTCTATGTTTACGGCGCTGGTGATCTCAAGGCTGATCGTCAATGCATTTTACGCTGTGGGGCTGCAGGATGAAAAACTGTACGGCAAAGCGAAAGTGCGTAAAACCATAGATTTTGTGGGAAGAAGAAAGGTATTCTTTACGCTGTCCATTATCCTGGTGCTGCTGGCGCCCATCGGCATGGCGGCCTACTCTGCGACAGAGGGCAGGGCCTTAAATTACAGCCTGGAGTTTGTGGGAGGAACTTCCACGACCGTCACCTTCCCGGAGGATATGGATGTGAATCTGGACAGCCTGGATACGGAGGTGAAACCGGTGGTGGAAGAAGTGACCGGCGACGCCAACGTACAGTTTCAGCAGGTAGTGGGAAGCAACCAGGTGATCATCAAAACCAGGACGCTGGATATGACGGAACGGGAAGCGTTCGCGCAGAAGATGGAAGAGTCCTTTGATGTTCCCGAGGATCAGATCTCGGCGGAGACCATCTCTTCCACGGTCAGCAAGGAGATGCAAAGGGATGCTATCCTGGCGGTTACCATTGCCACGGTCTGTATGCTGATCTACATCTGGTTCCGCTTTAAGGACATCCGCTTCGCCTCCAGCGGCGTGCTGGCGCTGCTGCACGATGTGATGGTGGTGCTGGCCTGCTATACCTTCGTGCGGATCTCGGTGGGCAACACCTTTATCGCCTGTATGCTGACGATTCTGGGTTATTCCATCAACGCCACCATCGTCATTTTCGACCGGATCCGGGAGAATATGCACGGAGTGAAGACGGTGGAGGAACTGAAGGAACTGGTCAATGCCAGTATCACCCAGACGCTGACCAGAAGTATTTATACTTCGCTGACCACCTTTATCACCATCGCGGTACTGTTCGTCATGGGCGTATCCACGGTTCGTGAGTTTGCGCTGCCTATCATGACGGGTATCGTCTGCGGAGCTTACTCCTCCGTGTGTATCACAGGTCCGCTGTGGTTTACCATGAAAAAACGCTCTCTGATCAGAGAAAAATAAGAGGAAAAGGAGAAAGGGGATGCCGTATCCCGCCGGTGCAAACCGTCGGAGCGGGATCCTCTTTTTAAAAGTATATGGAAAAATGGGTAATTGCCGCCAAACGGGCGGATTTTCAGAAAATAGCACAGACCTTTCACATCGATCCGGTGACGGCACGGCTGATCCGCAACCGGGATGTGGTGGGTATGGAAGAGATGGAGAAATATCTCCATGGGGATCTGTCGCTGCTGCCGTCTCCCTGGCGGATGAAAGATATGGAAAAAGCTGTGGATATTCTGGAAGAAAAAATCAGGCAGTCCAGGAAGATCCGCGTCATCGGCGACTATGACATCGACGGCGTGATGGCTTCCTATATTCTGCTGCGGGGACTGCGTTGTCTGGGCGCCGCGGCGGATGTGATGATTCCCCACCGGATCACCGACGGCTACGGCATCAATGAATCGCTCATTGAGAAGGCGGCAAAAGACCAGGTGGACACCATCGTCACCTGTGATAACGGCATTGCGGCGGCCGGGCAGATAGGCAGGGCGAAAGAACTGGGGATGACGGTGATTGTCACCGATCATCATGAAGTGCCCTACCGGGAAGAAGGGGGAGAGCGTCTGGAGTTTCTGCCGCCGGCGGACGCTGTGATCAATCCGAAACAGCGTTCCTGCGGCTATCCTTTCAAACTGCTGTGCGGGGCGGCGGTGGCGGCCTGTCTGATTTGCGCCCTCTATGACCGGTTTTCCGTGGATCCGGCCGAAAAAGAAGCGCTGCTGGAGTACGAAGCCATCGCCACCATCGGCGATGTGATGGATCTTGTGGGAGATAACCGCATCCTGGTGAAGGAGGGGCTGAAAAGGCTGCACCACACTGAAAATTATGGTTTGCAGGCGCTCTGTGAAGTCAACGCTTTGACGGCGGATCAGATCACGCCGTACCATATCGGGTTCGTCCTTGGGCCATGTCTGAATGCCAGCGGTCGGCTGGACACAGCCAGGAAAGCGCTGCAGCTTTTGTGGGCAAAGACAAAAGAAGAGGCCAGGCATCTGGCGGAGGAATTAAAGGAACTGAACGAGGAACGAAAAGCCATGACGGAAGAAGGGGTGGAAGAAGCGGCAGCCCAGGTGGAAAACACGGATCTTAGAGAAGATCGTGTGCTGGTGGTTTATCTGCCGGACTGTCATGAGAGTTTGGCCGGCATTATCGCCGGACGGCTGCGGGAGCGGTACCACAAACCGGCCTTCGTGCTGACCAGGACGGAAAACGGGGTCAAGGGATCCGGCCGCTCCATCGAAGCCTATTCCATGTATGAGGAGCTGGTCAAGGCCGGCCATCTTCTGGAAAAGTTCGGCGGACACCCCATGGCGGCCGGCATCTCCCTGGCAGAGGAGAATGTAGATCCTTTCCGCCGGCTGCTCAATGAGCAGTGCGCTTTGACAAAAGAGGATCTGGTGGAGAAGGTGGTGATCGACGTGGCCATGCCCATCAGCTACGTGAGAAAGGATCTGGTGGAGGAATTAAAGCTGCTGGAGCCCTTTGGCAAGGGGAACAGCCGGCCGGTGTTTGCCCAGAAGAATATCCGGCCGGTCGGCTGCCGGATCCTGGGGAAAAACCGCAGCGTGGTGAAAATGAAACTGATGGATGAATGGGGAGGCATCATCGATGGCGTCTATTTCGGGGACGGGGACGGATTTGTCAGCCAGGTACGGGAAAAAGGGGCCGTCGATGTGGTCTATTACCCCACGATAGACCGGTGGCAGGGGAGGGAAAGCCTGCAGGCGGTAATTACCCATTTTCAGTAGAAGGAATTGCGCAAAGAATTAAAAAATGATATACTGGACTCTATAGATGTCGAGATTGATCAGATGGAGGAAGAATTATGAAAAAGCTTGAAGATTATGTGAGAAGTATTCCGGATTTTCCGGAACCGGGAATTATATTTCGTGATATCACCAGTATCCTTCAGGACGCGGACGGCCTGGCTCTGGCCATCGATTCCATGCAGGGCTGCCTGGACGGAGTGGATTTTGACCTGGTTGTGGGATCGGAATCCCGTGGATTTATCTTCGGAATGCCCATCGCCTATAATCTTCACAAGCCTTTTATACCGGTACGCAAAAAAGGGAAGCTGCCCTGTGAAACCATTTCCCAGACTTATGACCTGGAATACGGCAGCGCCGCGGTGGAGATGCATAAAGACGCGGTGAAGCCGGGGCAGAAGGTGGTCATCGTAGACGATCTGATCGCCACCGGCGGAACAGTGGAAGCCTGTGTAAAAATGGTGGAAGCTCTGGGGGGCCAGGTAGTCAAAATCGTTTTTCTGATGGAGTTGGCCGGACTGAAAGGACGGGAACGTCTGAAAGATTATGATGTGGCATCTGTCATCTGCTACGAAGGCAAATAAGGACGGGAAAGAGGGTGGTTCCTATGGGTGAAAACAGCATACAGACGCCGGAAGAGAGAATCCAGAGTATTCACGATGTGGAAAAAAGTGTGAAATCCATGGAGGATTTCACCAGCCCTGAGGTACTGTACAGGGAACTGATTTCCAGCGTGAAAAAATATCACCCTTCCGACAGCGTCCATATGATAGAAAAAGCATATGAGATTGCGTCGAAGGCTCACGAAGGCCAGGTACGAAAATCCGGAGAACCGTACATTATCCATCCGCTGTGTGTGGCCATCATTCTGGCGGATCTGGAACTGGACAAGGAAACCATCGTCGCCGGCATCCTCCATGATGTGGTGGAAGATACGGTGATGACGGAGGAGGAACTGACGGAGCTGTTCGGCTCTGAGGTGGCGCTTCTGGTGGACGGCGTGACCAAACTGGGACAGCTGAATTATTCCTCGGATAAGCTGGAGGTACAGGCGGAAAATCTGCGGAAGATGTTTCTGGCCATGGCAAAGGATATCCGGGTAATCCTCATCAAGCTGGCGGACCGTCTGCACAACATGCGGACGCTGAAATACATGCCGGAGCGCAAGCAGAAAGAAAAAGCCAGGGAGACGATGGACATCTACGCGCCCATCGCCCAGCGCCTGGGTATTTCCAAAGTCAAGGTGGAACTGGACGACCTGTCTTTGAAATACCTCAAGCCGGAGGTTTACTATGATCTGGTGGATAAGATTGCCGTGCGCAAATCGGAGCGGGAAAAATTTATCCATGAGATTGTGGATGAGGTCAAATCTCATATGGTGAAAGCCAAAATCGACGCGCAGGTGGACGGAAGAGTCAAGCATTTTTTCAGTATCTACAAGAAAATGGTCAATCAGGACAAGACGCTGGATCAGATTTACGATCTATTCGCTGTGCGGATTATCGTGGATACGGTAAAAGACTGTTATGCGGCGCTTGGCATCATCCATGAGATGTATAAGCCCATCCCGGGGCGTTTCAAGGATTACATCGCCATGCCAAAGCCCAACATGTATCAGTCTTTGCACACCACGCTGATCGGTCCCAAGGGACAGCCCTTTGAGATTCAGATCCGTACTTTTGAGATGCACCGGACGGCGGAATACGGTATCGCCGCCCACTGGAAATATAAGGAAGCTTCCGACGGCAAGAAGACCGATGCGGAGAAGGAAGAAGAGAAATTAAGCTGGCTGCGGCAGATCCTGGAGTGGCAGCGGGATATGCCCGACAACCATGAATTTATGAGTTTCCTGAAGAGTGACCTGGATCTCTTCGCGGAAAATGTATACTGCTTCAGCCCGGCGGGCGATGTGAAGGCGCTGCCGGCGGGTTCCACAACCATCGATTTTGCCTACAGCGTTCACAGCGCCGTGGGAAATAAAATGGTGGGAGCCAGAGTCAATGGAAAGCTGGTCCCCATCGATTATGTGATCCAGAACGGGGACCGGGTGGAGATCATCACTTCACAGAATTCCAGAGGCCCCAGCCGTGACTGGCTGAAAATCGTCAAAAGCACACAGGCAAAGAACAAAATCAACCAATGGTTCCGTCAGGAACTGAAGGAGGACAATATCATCAAGGGCCGGGAGATGCTGGCACAGTACGCAAAGGAAAAAGGAAAGCCTTTGTCTGAGTATCTGAAACCGGAGTATCAGGAGGCTGTGCTGCGAAAGTACGGTTTCCGTGACTGGGATTCGGTGCTGGCGGCCATCGGCCACGGCGGACTAAAGGAAGGACAGGTTTTAAACAAGCTGGCGGACGGTTATGATAAAGTCCATAAAAAAGAACTGACAGATAAAAAGGTGATGGAGGCGGTGTCGGAAAACCGGGATAAGCTCCATGTGGGGAAAAAGCAGGGAGGTATCGTGGTCAAAGGCATCCATGATGTGGCGGTTCGTTTTGCCAAGTGCTGCAGCCCCATACCGGGGGATGAGATCATCGGTTTCGTTACCCGGGGGCGCGGGGTGACCATTCACAGAACCGACTGCGTCAATATTATCCATATGGATGAAAATGACAGGATCCGTCTGATTGACGCTGAGTGGCAGAGCGAGGATATCGCGAAGGATCAGCTGTTTACAGCGGAGATCAACGTCTATGCCAACAACCGGACGGGACTTCTGGTGGACGTTTCCCGGCTGTTTACGGAGCGCAAGATCGATATTGCTTCTATCAACGTGCGTACCAGCAAACAGGGGACAGCCACGATTTCCATTACCTTTGACGTGCACAGCAGCGAAGAGCTGGATCAGATGATCGCAAAACTAAGACAGGTGGAAAGCGTACTGGATATCGAGCGCACCACCGGCTGAAAAAAGGAGAGGTCTATGAAAAAGGCAATCATAAAAAGTATGGTGCTGGGTCCGGTGGCGACCAACTGCATCCTGATCAAAAACAGTGAGACAAAGGAACTGCTGATCGTGGATCCGGCAGATCAGGCCGGAGATATATCCCAGGCGGTGACGCTTCTGGACGGACAACCGGTGGGAATTTTGCTGACGCACGGCCATTTTGACCATATCGGCGCGGTGGATGATCTGCGGGATCTGTATGATATTCCGGTTTTTGCCTGCAGGGAAGAAGCGGATGTGCTGGAAGATCCCGAGCTGAATCTGTCGGCGGCCTGGAACGAATCCTGTTCCACCCATGCGGACCGGCTTCTGGATGACGGGGAGAAATTTACCCTGGCCGGTTTTGAGATTCAGATGCTGCATACGCCGGGCCATACCCACGGAAGCTGCTGTTACTACATTCCGGAGGAAGGGATTTTGCTGAGCGGAGACACGCTCTTTGCCGGTTCCGTGGGACGGATGGATTTCCCCACTTCCAGCGGACGGGCCATGCAGGCCAGCTTGCAGCGGCTGCTTTGTGATCTGCCGGAGGATACGGCCGTCTATCCAGGCCATGAAAGCACCACCACAATCGGCCATGAAAAGAGGTATAATCCCTTTGCATAAGATAAAACTGGAATTTACCCGTAAAAATTTTGAATACGATGTGTATTCCCTGGTTCGGGCGTTCTTCCCCTCCTGTGATGTACAGACATCCTACAGGGGGGAGGAAGGCGGAACCGGGGAATTTGACCGTCTGATACTGGTGGATGAACAGGAGGAAGGGTTCCTTTTCTCGATAAGGGAAGGAGAGCGTCTCCTTTACGAAGAATCGGTTCCCGCCGGAAAAGACGCCGGGCGGACGGAGCGGAAAAACCTGCTGAAGCAGGCGGTGTACCGTGGACTGTCACAGCTGACAGGGACTGCGCTTCCCTGGGGGACGCTGACTGGAATCCGGCCCACGAAGATTCCCATGCAGATGCTGGAAGCGGGGATGCGAAATCCCGATATCGCCCGTTATATGCGGGAAACTTACTATACCAGCAGGGAAAAGACGGCGCTGGCCATCGCCGTGGCCAACCAGGAGAAGGCGCTTTTGGAGCCTTTTGATTACGAAAAGGGCTACAGCCTCTATGTGGGGATTCCCTTTTGCCCCAGTATCTGTCTGTACTGTTCCTTCGGTTCCCATCCTTTGAAACTGTGGGAGAACCGGCTGGAGGAATACCTGCAGGCGGTGGAGAAGGAGCTGGAGTTTGTCAGCCGCGCCTTTGCCGGGAAAAACTTAAATTCCATCTATATCGGCGGCGGAACGCCCACAACCCTTCACGCGGATCAGCTGGAGCGGCTGCTGGGATATATCTGCAGCCGTTTTGACCTGTCGGCTCTGCAGGAATTTACGGTAGAAGCAGGCAGACCGGACAGCATCACAAAGGAGAAGCTGCAGGCGATCCGCAGATTTCCCGTGGATCGGATTTCCATCAATCCCCAGACCATGCATCAGGAGACGCTGGATCTCATCGGAAGGCGTCACACGGTGGAGCAGGTGATCGAATCCTTCCATCTGGCCAGAGATCTGGGGTATGACAACATCAATATGGATCTGATCGTGGGACTTCCAGGAGAAGGGGAACAGGAAGTGCATCACACGATGGAGGAGATCAAGGCGCTGGACCCGGACAGCCTGACGGTTCATTCGCTGGCGCTGAAGCGGGCGACCAGGCTGAATCTGTTCAAGGACCGTTACCGGGAGATTTCTTTTGAGAACAGCCGGGCCATCATGGATATGACCGCAGACGGCGCGGCCGCCATGGGCATGCGCCCCTATTATCTGTACCGGCAGAAAAATATTGCCGGAAATTTTGAAAATGTAGGCTATGCCAAGGTTGACAAAGCCGGAATTTACAATATACTGATTATGGAAGAGAAACAGACCATCATGGCGGTGGGGGCGGGAGCTTCCACAAAACTGGTATTCGACCAGGGGCGAAGAATCGAACGTGTGGAAAACGTCAAGGATGTGAATCACTATCTCGCCCGTATCGATGAAATGATAGAAAGAAAAAGAGCAGGAATAGAAAAATGGCTGGGATGATGACAGAAACGAAAAGATATGTCAATAAAAAACATCTGCTGACCTATACGCTGGACGATCAGGTGGTACATGCCATGCGGGTCAGCAATCTGGCCTACGCCATCGGCCGGGAGTTGGGGCTGGATGAGGACACCTGTCAGTCTCTCTTTGACGCGGGACTGCTCCACGATATCGGAAAGGAGAAGCTGCGTTCCTACGTCTATGAGGAAGCGCAGAATCCGCTGATGGTGGAGGAGATGAAATACGTGCGGATGCATGCCACTTTGGGATACGAGATCCTGCGGGAGCGGGGGTATCCGGAGTTTATCCTGCAGTCTGTTCTCCATCACCACGAGAATATGGACGGCAGCGGCTATCCGGACAATCTGCGGGGCGAGGAGATCCCCTATGGCGCCCGGATCCTGCGGGTCTGCGATGTGTTCGCGGCGCTGATTTCCGACCGTCCTTACCGGAAATCCTTTGACAAGGCGACGGCTATTGAACTGATGATCGAGGAGATCAAAAATTTTGATATTAAAGTTTTTCTGGCTTTTCAGCGGGTGATCCATCGGCATGATTACCAGAAAATGGAATTGATAGAATAAAGGAGAGAACAATATGGCATTAAAGAAGAAGCCGGTTACGGGTATGAAGGATATCCTGCCGGCAGAGATGGCAATCAGAGACTACGTGATCGGACTGATCAAAGAGACATATGCGTCCTTTGGGTTTTCCTCCATGGAAACGCCCTGTGTGGAACATATCGAAAATCTGTGCAGCAAGCAGGGCGGCGAGAATGAGAAGCTGATTTTCAAAATCCTGAAAAGGGGAGAGAAGCTGAAAATCGCCGAGGCGCAGACGGAAAACGATCTGGTGGACGGCGGCCTGCGTTACGATCTGACGGTGCCCCTCTGCCGCTACTATGCCAACCATGCCAATGAGCTGCCCAGTCCCTTCAAGGCGCTGCAGATGGGCAGCGTGTGGCGGGCTGACCGGCCTCAGAGAGGCAGGTTCCGTCAGTTTATGCAGTGCGATATCGATATTCTTGGAGAGCCCACCATCCTGGCGGAGATCGAACTGATCCTGGCTACCACCACGCTGCTGGGTAAGTTGGATTTCTCGCAGTTTACCATCCGGATCAATGACCGGAGGATCTTAAAGGCGATGGCTTCCTTCAGCGGGTTTGACCAGAAGGATTTTGATACGGTTTTCATTATTCTGGATAAGATGGATAAGATCGGCCTGGAAGGCGTGGAAGAAGAACTGCTGAAAGAAGGCTTTGCACAGGAAGCGGTGAGCCGTTATCTGACCATGTTCCGGGAGGTGACGCCGGATACGTCAGGGGTAAGCTATCTGAGAGAAAAGCTTGCCGGTTATCTGGATGAGCAGTATGCGGATGATCTGATGACGATTATGGAGAGCGTGGATACGGTGAAGGAAGCGGACTTTAAGATCGCCTTTGATCCTACCCTGGTCCGCGGTATGTCCTATTATACCGGTCCGATTTTTGAGATTTCCATGGACGAGTTTGGCGGATCCGTGGGAGGCGGCGGACGGTACGATGAAATGATCGGTAAATTTACCGGAAAGGACGTCTGCGCCTGCGGATTTTCCATCGGCTTTGAGCGGATCGTCATGCTGCTGCTGGAAAAGGGATTCACCGTACCTGGGTCTGCCGGAAAGATAGCCTTCCTGGTGGAAAAGGGCATGGAAAAGGACAAGCTGCTGACTGTCTTTGCGGAGGCGGCCAAGGAACGTAAAAAAGGCGTTTCCGTCAATATCGCGATGATGAAAAAGAACAAGAAATTCCAGAAGGAACAGCTGGCGGCGGAAGGTTTCCAGGAGTTCCGGGAGTTCTTCATCGACCGGATGTAACAGGGCCGCGAAAAAGCGGATGTATATACCAGTATTTTAATTTATATCGGAGGAAAAAAAGATGGCAGAGTCAATGAAGGGACTGAAACGGTCCCACCGCTGTACGGAAGTTTCAGCGGAACAGATCGGAGAAAAAGTCACACTGATGGGATGGGTGCAGAAAAGCCGCAACAAGGGCGGTATCATCTTCGTGGATCTGCGGGATCGAAGCGGCATTATCCAGCTGATTTTTGAGAACGGCAGCATCGATGAGGAAGGCTTCGAAAAGGCGGCCAGACTCAGAAGTGAATTTGTCATTGCGGTGACGGGAACCGTGGAACGCCGTTCCGGCGCGGTAAATGAGAATCTGAAAACAGGAGATATCGAAATCCGGGTGGATTCCCTGCGGATTCTTTCCGAATCCGAGACGCCGCCATTCCCCATCGAGGAAGAGAGCAAGACGAAAGAAGAGCTGCGTCTGAAATACCGTTACCTGGATCTGCGCCGGCCGGATATCCAGCGGAATCTGATGCTGCGTTCCAAAGTGGCCATGCTGACCAGAACGTTCCTGGAAAAGGAAGGCTTTCTGGAGATCGAAACTCCCATGCTGACCAAGAGTACGCCGGAGGGAGCCAGGGATTATCTGGTGCCAAGCCGTATCCATCCGGGCCATTTCTATGCCCTGCCCCAGTCGCCCCAGCTGTTCAAACAGCTGCTGATGTGCTCCGGCTATGACCGCTATATTCAGATCGTGAAATGTTTCCGCGACGAGGATCTGCGGGCGGATCGTCAGCCGGAATTCACACAGATCGATATGGAGCTGGCTTTCGTGGATGTGGATGATGTCATCGATGTAAATGAGCGCCTGCTGGCTTATCTGTTTAAGGAGGCGCTGGGAGTGGAAGTGCCGCTGCCCATTCAGCGGATGACCTGGCAGGAGGCCATGGACCGGTTCGGTTCCGACAAACCGGATCTGCGGTTTGGCATGGAGCTGCAGGATGTGTCTGAAGTGGTGAAAGACTGCGGGTTCGGCGTTTTCACAGGAGCCCTTGCAGCGGGCGGAAGCGTCCGCGGCATCAACGCGAAAGGCCAGGGTTCCATGCCCAGAAAGAAGATCGACAAGCTGGTGGATTTCGTCAAAGATTACGGCGCCAAAGGACTTGCCTATCTGTCCGTGCAGGAAGATGGCAGCTATAAATCCTCTTTTGCGAAATTTATGACCCAGGAAGAACTGGACGCGCTGGTGAAAGCCATGGACGGAAAACCGGGAGACCTGCTGCTGTTTGCGGCGGACAAAAACAAGGTGGTATGGGATTCTCTCGGAGCCCTTCGTCTGGAACTGGCTCGTCAGATGGATCTGCTGGACAAGAACGAATACCGGTTCGTCTGGATCACAGAATTCCCGCTGCTGGAATGGTCCGAAGACCAGCAGCGCTATACGGCTATGCATCATCCCTTTACCATGCCCATGGATGAGGATATCCCGTTGCTGGATACGGATCCAGGTGCGGTACGGGCCAAGGCTTACGATATCGTGCTGAACGGTACGGAACTGGGCGGCGGCAGCGTCAGAATCCATCAGAATGATATTCAGGAAAAAATGTTTGAGATGCTGGGCTTTACCAAAGAAGAGGCCCAGGAACGGTTCGGCTTCCTGCTGACAGCATTCAAATATGGAGTTCCGCCCCATGCGGGACTGGCCTACGGACTGGATCGTATGATCATGCTGATGACCAAGGAAGACAGCATCCGCGACGTCATCGCTTTCCCGAAGGTGAAAGACGCCTCCTGTCTGATGACAGAGGCTCCCGGCGTGGTGGATGATCAGCAGCTGGAAGAGCTGTGTATCCGGATCGCGGATTCAAAAGAAGAGCAGAAATAAAAAGTGCCGTCCGGTCATCCTGGAAAAAGGATGACCGGGCGGCATGTTATGTTTCCGGTGAAGTGGAAGTGTTGGCCACTGCTTCTTTGATATTTCCCAGAATGGCTTCCACAAATACATCGTCTGATTTCAGTTTCCAGTTGGTTCCGTCATTTTCCAGAGTCAGTGTGACGGTGGAAGAGGTGGCGGAATCGTTGGCATCGATACAGTCCAGCAGCATCTGATTGGCTTTGGTCAGCCGGATGGACATTCCATCGGCAAGAGCCTGCGAGGTGGCGGTATAGGCAGCCATATCCTCCTGATAAGCTTTGATAATACTGTTCCAGTCGCAGGTGGTGACTTCCGCTGTAACCTGAGCTGTCAGTCCGTCGTTTTGGGCGTCGATGATAGCGTAATCCAGATACTGCAGGATCTGGCCGGCCAGCGACTTGGCGATGGTACGCTTGTATTCATCATCGGCGGAAAACAGTTCATCCAGTGAAAGGAAACGGTTTATCTGTTCCGTATCGAAGGATTTGATCGTATCAAAATACAGGGTGATTACCTCTTCAGGGCTTAACAGTTCCGGGTCAGCTCCGTAAGCGACGAAATTGCCGGTCAGAACATTTTCCAGTTCTTCGTCCCGGTTCATGATCCATCCATCGCCGGATCTGGTCAAAGAAACCGTGTACTCACACTTTTCTGTGCCGTAATCTTTGTCCAGCAAAAGCTGACGCAGCAGGAGGTAATAATCCTCCAGAGAGTACTCCACGCGGCTGGGCAGAGTCTGACTCGTCAGGCTCTCCACAATGGTCTGGGATGCGAAATCCCGAGCCAGAGTTTTGGCGTCTATGATTTGCAGCTCCAGCAGGGCGGCGGCTTTTGTCTGTTCCTCATCAAAAGAAATTTCCTTTATCCGGTAATCGAAATCCTGGAAAAACAGGAGGAAAACCTCCGCCACATCCTCCGGCAGTTTTCCTTCCGGCAGTCCGGAAGTCAGACCGGCCTTCTCAAAATAGGAGACGATTTCATCTGTGTCACTGGTTTTCAGCGGTTCCAGCTCCTGGGCGATGCATTCACGAACAGCTTCCTGTTCCTTGTGCTGACAGCCTGTGAAACCGATAAACAAAAACAGGAAAAAAAGGGCGGACAGGCAGGCGGCTGCAAGCCGCTTTATTCCTGTCATAAGGTATCTCCACTGTCGGATAATTCAGAAGAATCCGATTCGGTCAGTTTACGAAAACAGTAACTGAGAATATCTTTCCTGGTAATAATTCCGATGAATTTTCCATTGTCGTCCACAACGGGGACGAAATTCTGCCGCATAGCTGTCTGAAACAGATCTTCGATATCACAGTTGATATTGACCGGATTGTTATGCCAGCGGCGTGGTACCTGCCGGATGGGAAAATCCTCGGCCTCATGGAGTGTCAGAGAAAATTTATTCTTGATCACACGAAGCAGGTCGCCTTCCGTGATGGTTCCGATATAGGAGCCGGATCTGCTCAGAAGAGGAATGGCGGTATAATGATGATGCTCCATTTTCTCCAGAGTCTGCCGAAGGGAAAAATCATCATAGATATACTCCACTTCACTTTTGGGTGTCAGGAAAAATAAAATGTTCATGTTATGTAGGTTCACTCCTTATTACTATATACATTTGCGCCCTGACGCTAACTCTATTATATACTATTCAGACAAAAAAGTGGAGCAAACAGGAGGAAAATTTTATTAATTTTTTCTTACCCGCCGCTCACATTTTCCCCGTCTTGTGGTATAATGTCCGTATTGCATTGAGCCATGCATCCGAAATGCAGAAACGATTCATGTGCTCGCACGATGAAGCGTTCTCTGCATTTCGGATATAGGGCGAAAGCCCGTGAGCGAGCGAAACGAAGAGAAGCGAGCTAGCATGGCGAAA
>LHCFC04200__coassemble_554_pt1 | contig 23720 bp, 22 predicted proteins | sample LHCFC04200__metabat2_low_PE_018 | metagenome-assembled genome bin LHCFC04200
AAAGCATTGATGAAAATGTTTAATCTGATCGGTATTGGCGAGAGGGCTGGCAGCGGCGTGCCGGATATCTATAGCGTGTGGGAACAACAGGGATGGAAGCAGCCGGAAGTTGCAGAAGAATACGGACCGGACAGAACCATTTTGAAATTATCATTTGTAAAAAGTACGGATAAAAAGGTGCTGATAAAAAGCGCTGATAAAAAGGCGCTGATAAAAAGCGCTGATAAAAAGAAATATACAAATAAAACCAGACAACAGTTAGAAAAAATAACAGAATGGATGGAGCCGGACAGAGAATACAGAATCGCTGAGATAGCAGAATTTCTTGGAATTAAAGAAACGAGAGCACGTGAACTGATGAGAGAGTTGATACAGCTTGAGAAAATAAATGCAATAGGGAAAAACAAAAGCCGCAGATACAAAAAGGCAGTAAGCTGTGATTGATGTGACCTGCAAAAAAGTGAAATTACAAACAGAAAGGGGTATTTTCATGGAAAATACGTCTGAACATAATAGAAAAAGGCCGATTACACTGGGCATTCTCGCCCACGTGGACGCGGGCAAAACTACCCTGGCGGAGAGCCTTCTTTATATAAGCGGCAGCATCCGCCGGGCGGGGCGGGTGGACCACCAGGATGCATTCCTGGACACTCATGATCTGGAGCGTGCCAGGGGGATTACCATCTTCTCCAAGCAGGCCCGGTTTTCCTGGAAGGATCTGGATATCACCCTGCTGGACACTCCGGGACATGTGGATTTTTCGGCGGAGATGGAGCGCACGCTCTCGGTGCTGGACTATGCGGTGCTGGTGATCAACGGAGCTGACGGGATTCAGGGGCACACGGCGACTCTGTGGAAGCTGCTGGACCGGTATCGGATTCCCGCCTTCCTTTTCGTCAACAAGATGGATCAGGAAGGAACCGACCGGGCCGGGCTGCTGGAGAAGCTGAGAAAGGAATTCTGCGACAGCTGTGTGGATTTCGGGGAAGATCGGGAATCGGAGGAATGGAAGGAAAGCCTGGCGCTTTTTGATGAAGCGCTGATGGAAAAATATCTGGAGACAGAGCGGATCGAAAGGGAAGATATCATAAAGCTGGTGGAAGAGCGGCGGCTTTTTCCCTGTTACTTTGGCTCTGCGCTGAAGCACCAGGGAGTGGAGGAACTGCTGAATGGTTTGAATTTATATACCAGAAGTCCGCTGTACCAGGATGCATTCGCGGCCAGAGTCTATAAAATTTCCCGGGATGAGCAGGGGAACCGTCTGACGCATATGAAAATCACCGGCGGTGTTTTGAAAGTGAAAACCTTACTGGAGCGGGAAGGCGTCAGTGAGAAGGCGGATCAGATCCGCCTCTATTCCGGCGGACGGTATGAGACGCTGCAGGAAGCGCCGGCGGGAACGGTCTGCGCGGTGAACGGACTGACCTTCACCAGGCCCGGACAGGGACTGGGAGGCGAGCAGGATGATGTGGAGACGGTGCTGGAACCGGTGCTTTCCTACCGGGTGCTGCCGCCGGAGGGCTGTGATGTCCATGGGCTGCTGCAGAATCTGAGGATGCTGGAAGAGGAAGAACCAAAGCTGCATATCGTCTGGAACAGCCGCCTGGAAGAGATCCATGCCCAGGTGATGGGCGAGGTGCAGATTGAGATTCTAAAAAGTCTCATTGCCCGGCGGTTTCAGACCGAGGTGGAGTTTGACGAGGGAAATATCGTCTATAAAGAAACCATCTGTAATACGGTGGAGGGTGTGGGGCATTTTGAGCCGCTGCGCCATTATGCGGAGGTGCATCTGCTGCTGGAACCAGGCGAGCGGGGCAGCGGTTTTGTCGTAGGCAGTGACTGCAGTGAGGATGTGTTGGACCGCAACTGGCAGCGGTTGGTGATGACTCACCTGCTGGAGCGGGAACATCCCGGCGTATTGACTGGTTCTCCCGTCACCGATATCCGGGTTACGCTGATCGGAGGCAGATCCCATCTGAAGCACACGGAAGGAGGCGATTTCCGCCAGGCGACCTACCGGGCGGTCCGCCAGGGACTGATGGAGGCGGACTGCCGTCTGCTGGAACCCTGGTATCTGTTTCGGCTGGAAGTCCCGGCGGAGTCCGTGGGACGGGCCATGGCGGATATCCAACAGATGTCCGGCAGTTTTGATCCTCCGGAGACGGACGGGGAGACGGCGCGTCTGACAGGCCGGGTACCGGCCGCAGCCGTGAGGGGTTATCAGGCAAAGGTTAATGGCTATACCAGAGGCCAGGGACGGCTGTTCCTGGAACCGGCCGGTTACGATCTGTGCCATAACGAGCAGGAGATCATCGAAGCCATCGGCTATGATTGTGCGGGAGATACGGAAAACCCCACCGGCTCGGTGTTCTGTGCCCATGGGGCCGGTTATACCGTCAGCTGGGATCAGGTGAAGGAACATATGCACGTGGAAAGCTGTCTGAAAAAAACGGAGAATCCGGTGCAGGAACCGGTACCTGTCCCCAAAGGCAAGACGGTATATGAACGTAACCGTGCTGCAGATAAAGAGCTGGAAGAGATCTTTCTGCGCACCTACGGGCCGGGCAAAGCAAAAAGGACGGTACAGCCGGAATATCCTGATTATGAAGTCCGCCCAGCCGCCCCTTTCCCCGCTGACGGGGAAGGAGGAAAACCACGGAAAAAACAAAAAGAAGTCAAAAAATATCTGCTGGTGGATGGCTACAACATTATTTTTGCCTGGGAGGAATTAAAAGCGCTGGCTGAGGAGAATATTGACGGAGCCAGGGACAGGCTGCTGGACATCATGAGCAACTATCAGGGATACAAAAAGGCGACGGTGATCGTGGTTTTTGACGCCTACCGGGTGGAAGGCCACCGGGAGGAAATCATCCGTTACCACAATGTCTACGCTGTCTACACCAAAGAAGCGGAGACGGCGGATCAGTATATCGAGAAGACCGTTCATGAGATTGGCAGGAAACATGAAGTGACCGTAGCCACTTCGGACAGACTGGAGCAGGTGATCATCCGGGGCGAAGGAGGGCGGCTGATTTCGGCCAGAGAACTTGAGGAAGAAGTGGAGATGGTGCGCCGGGAAATCCGTCAGGAATTTCTGGAGAAACGCCACGGCGGGCGCAATTACCTGTTTGACCATCTGGAAGATGATCTGGCCGAGGAGATGGAGAAAATCCGTCTGGGGAAAAAAGAATGTGACGGATGATGGAAAAAAGCTATCGCTATTTGAAACAGGGAAAGGGCGCTGCAGGCAAATGCAGCGCCCTTTCCGACTGTAGAGAATATAAAAATCAGAAATCGACTTCCGTACCGTAATAGATGCAGTTAAACAGCCGTTCCATCTCAGCGGGAGTAATCGCTCTGGGGTTGGAACCGGTGCAGGCGTCGCCCACGGCAAGTTCGGAAATAGAAGCGATTTTCTCCTTGAACTCGTCCTCCTTGATACCGAATTCCTGCAAGGTTTTGGGGATAGCAAGCTCTGTGTTCATCTCATCGATTTTGGCGCAGAGACTGTTGATGAGAGCGGCTTCGCTGACGCCGGCCAGTCCCATCCTGCGGGCAATGTCTGCGTAACGGCTGGCTGCCGTGGCATCCTTGGCATTATAGCGGATGACATAGGGCAGATACATGGCGTTGGCGCAGCCGTGGGTAATATGGCCGGTGGAGAATGCCGCGCCGGTCTTATGGGCCATGGAGTGAACGATGCCAAGAAGAGCATTGGAGAATGCCATTCCTGCCAGACACTGTGCATAGTGCATCTGCTCTCTGGCGTCCATATTGCCGTGATAGGATGCGGGCAGATAGTCCAGAACCATCTCGATGGCCTGCAGAGCCAGCGGATCTGTGAATGGTCCGTGCAGTGTGGACACGTAAGCTTCGATGGCGTGGGTCAGGGCATCCATGCCGGTGTAAGCAACCTGTTTTGCAGGAAGGCCTTTTACCAGGTCAGGATCCACGATGGCGATGTCCGGCGTAATATTGAAGTCAGCCAGGGGATATTTGACGCCCTTGGCGTAATCGGTGATAACAGAGAAAGCAGTAACTTCGGTAGCGGTTCCGGATGTGGAGGGGATGGCAGCCAGTTTCGCTTTGGTGCGCAGCTGCGGGAAGTTAAAGGGGATGCAAAGATCCTCAAAGGTAACATCAGGATACTCGTAGAAAGCCCACATGGCTTTTGCGGCATCGATGGGGGAGCCGCCGCCCATGGATACGATCCAGTCCGGTTCAAACTCACGCATGGCCTGTGCGCCTTTCATGACAGTTTCCACGGAAGGATCCGGTTCCACGCCTTCAAAGAGACGGACTTCCATACCGGCTTCCTTCAGGTAATTTACCGCCATATCCAGGAAGCCCTGGCGTTTCATGGAGCCGCCGCCCACTACCAGAATGGCTTTTTTGCCCTTCAGGTTTTTCAGCTCAGACAGACTCCCTTTGCCATGATAGATATCTCTTGGTAATGTAAATCTGCTCATAAAATATCCTCCATTACTGTATTTTTTATGTGTCTATTTTACCTGAAACTGATTAAAAAATCCACATATTTTTGTGGAAATTGAAAAAAATTTCGATGTTTTATGATGCTGGACGGATGCTGTCCTTTGTAATATAATGATGCCAGAAGTGTTGACAAAAAGAGAAAGGGACAAAAAGATGATAGGAATTGGAATCGATACGGGAGGTACTTATACAGACGCGGTTGTCTATGATATGGAGAAAAAGGAGGTCTTATGCTCGGGGAAGGCGCTGACGACGAAATCCAAGCTGGAAATCGGGATTGCCGCAGCGCTGGACACGCTGAACCAGGAGTATGTAAAGCAGGCGCAGATGCTGGCGCTGTCCACCACGCTGGCCACCAATGCCTGTGTGGAGGATAAGGGAAGCAGGGCCAAACTGCTGATGATCGGTACGGATCCGCAGATGATGGAGCAGCTGACAGATGTGTACGCTTCCTATGGATTCCGGGATATGGAACAGCTGGCGGTGCTGGACGCAAAGCCGGAGAAGATTTTCCGGGAGCCAAAAGATCCCGACTGGGAGGAGCTGAAGCGGCGCATACCGGAGGAGTTTGCCCAGTGCAAGGCGATGGGGGTCGTCCAGGTGTTTCCCCAGGCCAACGGCGGCAGATTTGAAAAGGAAGCCAAACAGGTTCTGGAAGGAGAGATGGGAATTCCCGTTACCACAGCCTATGATATGTTTGACGAGGTGGATGTGCTCAAGCGCGGTGCAGGGACTTTGCTGAATGCGAGGCTGATTCCGCTGATCGCGGAGTTTTTGCAGGCGGTAAAAAATGTCATGCGGGATCGGAACCTGAACATGCCCATCGCCATCGTGCGCAGCGACGGGAGCCTGATGTCGGAGACACTGGCCAAAGAGTGTCCGGTGGAAACGCTTCTGTCCGGCCCGGCGGCCAGCGTGGTGGGCGGCAGTGTGATGGCCCATGAGGATGACGCGGTGATCGTGGATATGGGAGGCACCACCACCGACGTGGCGATTATCCGGGACAAACGGCCGGTGACGGCGCGGCAGGGAATTTCCATCGGCAAATGGAAAACCATGGTTAAGGGTCTGTATGTGGACACTTTCGGCCTGGGCGGAGACAGCGCCGTCCGGTTTAAAAATGAGAAACTGTTTATCGACACCCGCAGGGTGATCCCCATCTCTTTGCTGGCGAAGGAATATCCGCAGGTAACGGGGAAACTGGAACGGCTGGCGGCGCAGAAACGCTCCCACACCAGGATGCTTCATGAATTTTATGTGCTGCAAAAGGAGATCGAGGATGCGGCAGGGTATACGCCGGAGGAGCAAAAGCTGTGCAAAATGCTGGAAGACGAGCCGCTGATGGGCGAAGAGCTGGCGGCAAAACTGGATACGGATATCTACATGCTGCACACGGAACGGCTGGAGGAAGAGGGAATCGTGATCAAAAGCGGACTGACTCCCACGGATATGATGGTGGTGAAGGGAGATTTTGCCATCTATGATCCTGAGGCAGCCCGACATGCCATCGCCTGTTTGGCTCAGAATGTGGTGGAGACAGAGGAAGAGATCCCGGACAGAGTCTATGATCTGGTGGAAAAGAAGATGTACTGCAATATCGTAAGGATCCTCCTGCAGCAGAAGTATCCCAAAAAAGAGAAAGTCACCGGACAGGAAAGCATCGAAAAATTCATTGAGTGGTCTTATAAGGATGCTAAAAGCAAAAGGAAGGATGTGTGGATGTCCACGGCCATCACCACCAAACTTCCCATCGTGGGCGTGGGCGCCCCCATCCACGTATTTCTCCCCCGGGTGGCAAAGCTTCTGGGAACCAGAGCGGTGATCCGGGAAAACGCGGCGGTGGCCAATGCGCTTGGCGCCATTGCCAGCCAGATCGTGACCAAGGTGCAGACACGGGTGAAGGCGGAATACAAAGGGACGCAGCTGATGGGCTACTCCGTCTATGAGGACGGCCAGCTGCGGATGTTTGAGGAGTATAAAGAAGCGGAAAAATTTGCCGCGAAGATGACGAAGCGGCAGGTGGTGGAAAAGGCAAGGCGCCAGGGCGCCTCGGCCAATCCCAAAGTCAGGGTTTCTGTGGAAAAAATCAGAAACGACGCCATTGGAGCAGGTATTTTCTTCGAGAGCGTCGTGGAAGCCATCGCTACCGATGAGTTCCGGATCGGGCAGGGCTCAATCCAGTAACTGGCGAAGCTGCTCTTCTTTCTTAAAAAGCAGCAGATCCTGGCAGTGATCCAGAAATTCCCGGCAGGGATGATCCGCCAGGAAGGCGGCGCAGTCGGGATTGCCGGACAGGTCGGCGGTAAAGTAGGTTAAAGCCAGAGAGTGGGAAGATGCTTCCAGCAATTTATAGGAATGGAAGATGAAATCCGATATTTTCAAAGAGGAGCGGCGCTGCTCCTCTTTTTTCTGCGCAGACGCCCGGCCAAGGAAAGCTTCCAGCTGTTTGGGCGAGGAGCAGGAACTAGCGCGGGCCTGGGACAGCAGACGGTCCAGCGCTTTCATGGCCCGGTATTCCAGGATCTTTTCCTCCAGGGAAAGCAGACCGTTTTCCTCTTTGATCCGTCCGGCCTGGCGCTGCTTCACCAGGAAAGATTCCAGCATCTGGCAGGCGTTTTCTTCGCTTTCTGCGGTTCCCTTGATCTGCCGGAAAAAGAGGGCGGACAGTTCCGCCGCCCGCCGGTCGGTATGCTCTTTTAGCCGATAGGCACGGACGTCGGCCGCGATACGGGAAAACAGCATGGCGGCCACGGCGATGGCTTCGGTGGGATCGGCTTTGGACATGCGCTCCCGGTTGCCGGAGCTGAAATACCGCTCGGCGGCAAAATCTGCTGCATAATGGCGGAACAGCTGATAAAACAGGGCAAAATTGCGGGCGATGTCCTCTTCCTGGAGATACTGGGACATCATTTCCTCGCTGACGGGATCACGATTCTGTTCGTAGGCGGTCAGAATCCGCGACAGATCCTCCCAGCCGCGGGCAGTGACAAAGGAAGGTTCCTCGCCGTTGGTGCGGATGAGATAGAAGGAATCGGGATAGAGATTCAGGAAAGCCAAAATGCAGGGGTGGATCCGGTTTTCCCTGGCATACTGTTTCCAGACGGTAAGGTCGGCCTCTACATCGATGCGGCGGACACGGTCCAGTGTGACGATATCAAAATCGCGTACGGATTTGTTATATTCCGGTGGATTTCCGGCAGCTACGATCAACCAGCCCTCGGGGATGCGATGGCTGCCGAAGGTTTTATTTTGCAGCAGCTGCAGCATGACCGGCGCCAGCGTCTCGGACACACAGTTAATCTCGTCGATAAAGAGGATGCCGACGGAGCAGCCGGTGGTTTCCATACAGTCGTAGACGGAGGCCACGATTTCGCTCATGGTGTATTCCGTCACCGTGTAAGTTCGGCCGCGGTAGGTCTTCTCTTTCAGAGTGGGCAGCCCGATGGCGCTCTGGCGGGTATGGTGGGTCATGGTATAGGAAACCAGTCCTACAGATTCCTCCCGGGCGATCTGAGCCATGACGGCGGTTTTGCCGATTCCGGGCGGGCCGATCAGCAGGATGGGCCGCTGCTGGGTGACGGGAATGGACAGGATCCCGTCATCATCGGCGGCGGTGTAGGCCTTGAGAGTCCGTTTGATTTCTGTTTTTGCTTCTTGTATGTTCATTGGTATTCTCCTTATTTCAGATTCAGACAGAGTTTGACGGCCCAGTCCGGTACCGGCTGCGAAAGAAAGCGCCGGTCGGCAAAGACGAAAGCGGTCTCATAGGAGGGTTGCCTGCGGGGGTAGACGCCGTCTCCGTCGGTGAAATAGATCAGTCCCTTCAGGCAGCGGAACTGTTTTTCTTGGATCATCCGATCCGTGTAGGAAAAAACAGGAGTGAAATCGGTGCCTCCCCGTCCGCTGATCCGGAGCTGGCGGATATACCGTTCCCACTCTTCCACGGAATGGATGACGGTGTGATCCTGGATCATGGAATCACACTGCAGGATATGGACGTTCATCCGGCGGAAAAAATTCTCCCGATTGGCGAGGATACGGCAGGTCTCGGCCAGGAACTGCTGTACAGTCCCGGCGCTGCAGGAACCGGAGGTGTCGATGGCGATCACCAGTTCCTCCACCTTGGAAGTTTCCGTGTATTCCAGCGGCTCTACAAGGGGAAGATTGCCATAGCGGGCCAGGCCGTACAGATAGGGGATATAGTCAAAGCTGTCCAGATCCAGCTGCAGTTCCTCCTCTGTCACGGTGAAACGGCGCAGGTAACGGCTGAAATCAAATTTTGCTTCCCTTCGCAGCTCCAGCCGCTCCAGGCGGCTGCCGGGATTCAGACCGAACCGCTGCCGGGAGGGAGAAGGGATGGAGCCCATTTCCCTGCGAAGCCGCGACCAGGACTGCACATCGCCGGTATGGGGGGAACGGCGCCACCAGCTGTGGTCATCGACGGTAAAAAGGGCGGACCATTCTGCAGGCGAAAGGCTTTCACTGCAGGAGAGAAATTCTGCCAGGGCAGGGGCGGAGGAAAGATCCAGGCTGTCTGGAAGCGCGCGCAGAACCTGCCGGCGAGGATCCTTTTGGTGGTCAGGATCATCCGGGGAAGGGGGGAAAAACTGTTCCGACAGATGAAAAGCACAGATATCGCAGGCGAGATCCCACAGGCCGTCGGGAAAGTTCTGTCCGTTTTTTTTAAACGGCCCGGCAAAATGCAGCCAGAGACAGTGGACGACCATATGCAGATAGAACGCTTCCAGCCTTCCCTCACGGAACAGGGAACGGATCTGCGGCTGGCTGTAATAGATGACGGCGCCGTCTGTGCCGGAGCCTTTTTCGGTTGGAGAAAAGGAAAAGCGGGAAATCGCCATCCGCAGCCTGGGAAGCCGTTCGAACAGCTTTAGCTGCGTCAGTTCCAGCAGGGAAAGGGCGTCGGATTCAGGCGGGGAAGCTTGCGGCGGTTGTCCGTCGTCTAATGCCTGGAGGAGCAGCGCTCTCATCTGAAGAGAAAGATCGTCCTGTGCAAGCCCGCGCTCCAAATCCTGGCGTGAGATCCAGCCTGCGGCAAGATAACGTTCCAAAAGAGCAGGCGTGCCCTGATGGAGGATCCACTGCAGCGCGGTGAAGGGACGCCGGCGCAAAAACTGCCGGTAACGCTCTTCCAGGGAAGGATCCAGCGGCCCGTCCAGGAAAAAACGGGTGAGAGCGACAGCCAGTTTCTGAGAGAGTTGTTTGCTGTTTTCAAAAAGATGATCCTGCTGATTCATATCCGCTCCTCTTTTCTTCATTGCTGCCTTGAGGGTATCACACACGGGAAATAAAATCAATCATTTTACTTGACAGGAGACCCCGGCGGATGTATCATTGTATTAATCTAATAATACAAAAAGAAAAAGTTTAAGATTTCCTTAAAATTCTTTCAAATGTTTGACAAACAGCGGGTCAGAAAATAAAATGAAAGCGTATATAAGGAAAGGACGAAGGAGGGTATGACATGAAAACACCTGGGAAAAAGCTGCTGAAAGTGGTGGGGATCCTGCTGGTAATCTTCGGCGTGCTGGGACTGTTGGGAACCGCGCTGAACTTTTTTATCACATCATCCATGACGCCGGAGATGGAGGAGCTGATGGCGCAGTCCGGCTATTCCTATTCGGCTGCGGATCTGATGGCCAGCAATATCTGGAGCCTGGTCAGCTCCGTGCTGTGGCTGCTTGCCGGCATCGTCGGTATTAAAAACTGCAGCAGGACGGACAAAGCAAAAATCTGCGTCGTGTTCGGAGGACTGATGATCGCGGAGATTCTCGCTCAGGCTGTGTTTAATCTGGCAGGAGGAGCCTTTGCCATCGTCGGAACGGTGATCAATCTGATTATGCCGCTGCTCTATTTCTGGGGCGCTATGAAAAATCTGCAGGCTGGCGCGGCCGCGGAACCATCGCCGGTGGATGGCGTGGCGGATATTCTGGAGGTATCTTCTGAGCAGATGCGCCGCGGTGTCAAAAAAGAAGAGGAAGACCGGTAAGCGGGCCGGCAGTGCGAAGGAGTACTGGCATCTCTTTTGCACTGCCGTTTTTTACAGAAAAAGGAGACATATATGGAACCGTTGATACAGGTAAAAGATTTGTGTAAAGTGTATAACCCGGGTGAAAATGCGGTGCATGCGCTGGATCATGTCGATCTGACCGTGGAAAAGGGAGAGTTTGTGGCCATCATCGGTCAGTCAGGATCCGGAAAATCCACGCTGATGAACATGCTGGGGTGTTTGGATGTGCCAAGTTCCGGATCGTACTATCTAAACGGGGTCAACGTGGCGACGATGCATGACAATGAATTGTCCGTCATACGAAACCGGGAGATTGGTTTTATCTTTCAGGGATTTAATCTGATCCAGAACCTTACGGCGCTGGAAAATGTGGAGCTGCCGTTGATCTACCGCGGTGTGGATCGAAAAACAAGGAAGAAACTGGCGTCGGATTCACTGAAGAGAGTCGGCCTGGAAAAAAGGATGAGTCATAAGCCCTCGGAAATGTCCGGCGGACAGCAGCAGAGGGTGGCGATTGCCAGAGCTATCGCCGCCAGGCCTCCGGTGATTCTGGCAGATGAGCCGACGGGAAATCTGGATTCGGCTTCCAGCAGGGAAATTATGCAGATTTTAAAAGAGATGCACAGAGACGGGAAGACGATTATACTGATCACCCATGACGATGGAATCGCGGCTTCGGCCCGCCGGGTAGTGCGGATCATGGACGGCAGGATCGAGTCAGATGTGCAAAATCCCGATTATTCATGACAGGAGAAAGAAAGCGATGAAGAAGAAGACGATAAATAAGGTGATGATTCTTGTGGTGGCGGGTATTGCGGTGTTTTTAAGCGCGCTGACGGTGGCCAGCATGACGATGGAAAAGCCAAAGACGGCCAGCCAGGTGGAAACCGTGGAAGTGGAAAAGGGGAACGTGGCGGAAGAACTGGACGCTACGGGAACGGTGGAGAGCAGAAATAAAAAGCTCTTTTTTTCACCGGTAAACGCCACGGTGAAAAAGCTGAATTTCGAAGCGGGGGACAGCGTGCGCAAAGGACAGCAGCTGGTTACATATGATTTGGAAGATTTGGAGAAGGAAAATCAGAAAGCGCTTCTGAATGTGAAATCCGGCCGCCTGGATCTGGAAGACGCCGTCAATCAGTCTGAGGAAGCTTTGGAGAAACAGTCTGAAGCCAAAGCCAATGTGCAGACGCTGGAAGGCCAGGTGGACGAGTGGCAGCAGTATGTCTACGACCTGCAGGCCGCCATCCAGCAAAGGACGACGGACGCGCAGAATCAGGCGGCGGCCCAGGCCAGCGCCAGCGCTCAGGAGGCGGCCGAAGCGGCTCAGAAAGCTTATCAGCAGCAGCTGAAAGAATATCAGGAATCTGAAAAAAAACTGCGGGATATCCGGGATAAAGCGCTGACGGCCTATAATCAGGCGAAAAACGAGTATGATATGGCCATGGAAACCTGGAAGAAAAATGCGTCCGAGCCGAATCAGGAAGCGCTTCTGGAAAAGGAAAAAGCAAGGACGCAGGCAGAACTGGCCTATAAAGCGGCTCAGGAGGCCTATGGGCAGCTGACGCCGCCGGACATGGAGGGGCTGACAGGGGCGGCAGGATCCACAGATCTGTCCGGGGCATCTGCGGACACTTCGGATCTGCAAAGGGAGCTGGACAGCGCATCCGCCACGCTGGCAGAACTGCAAAGCGAACTGGCTTCGGAAAAAGCCGTTGCCGAGGCAGATCCCGCTTCCCTGAGCGAGGAAGCAAAGGAGAAGATGGAGGTGGCAAACAACCTGACTGAACTGGAAGCAAAGTCAGTGGAGGAGCTGATCGAGGAAGGAAAGAAAGGAATCCAGGCGGAATTCAACGGCGTGATTTCCGATTGTCAGGTGGCCCAGGGCGCTGCGGTGACCCAGGGGATGCAGCTGTTTACGCTGGAGAGCACCGAAGAGGTGAGCGTGAATATCTCCGTGTCAAAATACGATTACGAGGTCTTAAAAGAAGGGCAAAAAGCTACCATCGAGATGGGAGACAGCACTTATGAAGGGACGCTGGTTAAGATCAACCGGGTGGCAATTCCCAACGCGGAAGGGACGCCCATGATCGGCGCCGAGGTGCGGATCGATAATCCGGATGAAAATATTTTCATCGGCGTGGAAGCAAAGGTGACAGTGCACGCGGAACAGGCAAAGGGTGTGCCGGTGGTGCCGGTGGAAGCGGTCAACATCGGGAAAAGCGGTTCTTTTTGTTACGTGCTGCGGGACGGCGTCATTGAAAAACAGGAGGTGCAGACCGGTATTTCCTCCGACACCATGGTGGAAATCAAAAGCGGCTTGAAAGCGGGAGACCAGGTGATACCGGATATCGGCAGCCTGGAAGAAGGCGACGCTGCGCAGGCGGCGCCCCGGGATGAGAATGACAGTGAGGGAGCGGCATGAGTAATCTGTTAGAATACGTTAAGATGGCCATACATAATATTATGGCCAACAAGGGACGTTCCTTTCTCACCATGCTGGGCATCATCATCGGCATCGCTTCGGTGATTATGATTATGTCTGTGGGACAGGGAACCACCAATCAGATGAATGCGGAGATCGATACGGCGGGAGCCGGCCAGATCCAGGTCATGTGCAGCAACGACGCCATGAACGCGGGCGAGTATATCACGCCGGAGGATATGGAAGCTTTGACGCAGCAGGTTCCGGGTGTGGAGGCGGTGGCGCCGGGCAGCGGCTACACCGGCGCTACGTCCACGGGCAAAGGAGAGTTTTCCCTCAGTTTGACGGGAACCACCCAGGATCAGCCGATGTTTTCCACTTCCCAGATCAAGCGGGGCCATTATTTTACAGCGGCGGATGTGGAAGAAGCCAGAAAAGTCTGTGTGATTTCCGATCAGGATGCCAAGAGGCTTTTCGGCTCGGATGATGTGGTGGGAATGGACATCGATGTGGAATGCAACAACGTGTCCAAAAGCTATACCATCGTGGGAGTAACCCAGCAGCCGGAAAACGGAACCTTTGTCACCTACACCTATGAAGGAATGCCTGTTTACATTGACGTACCCTATACCTCTTTGCAGGAGTTTGACGACTCCTACGATGAGTTTTACTATGTGGTGGTGCTGGCAGACCGGGAGGCGGACGCGTCCGCTGTCTCCGATCAGGTGGTGAAGGTACTGGATGCCCGTCATCAAAGCGCGGGGGAAGATTATTTCCAGGTGCAGAGTTTCCAGGATATCATGGAACTTTTGAATACTATGATGGGAGCCGTCACCGGGTTCATCTCCTTCGTGGCGGGAATTTCCCTGCTGGTGGGCGGCATCGGCGTGATGAATATCATGCTGGTCTCCGTGACGGAAAGAACCAGGGAAATCGGTATCCGCAAATCACTGGGGGCAAAAACATCCTCCATCATGGCTCAGTTTCTGGCCGAGTCGGCCATATTAACTGTGCTGGGCGGATTCATCGGTATTATCCTGGGGTTTCTTGGAGCCTACGGGATCTGCGGCATTTTAAGTTCCACCCAGGGGATGGAAATCAGCCCCGGCTTTACGATTCCCATGGTACTGGGGGCCACGCTGTTTTCCTGTGCGGTGGGCATTTTCTTCGGTATTTATCCGGCGCGCAAGGCGGCGCGCCTCAGCCCCATCGAGGCGCTTCGAAGAAACTGAAAAAATATGTTGACAAATGGGCCGGCAGTATGTATAATAACTATTGTCGCAAAAATGATGCGGCAATGTGCGTTTAGCTCAGCTGGATAGAGCGTCTGGCTACGGACCAGAAGGTCGGGGGTTCGAATCCTCTAACGCACGCTGATAAGCCCGCAGGAGCGGGAGCGAAAAACACTCTGAGAGATCAGAGTGTTTTTTTGCGTGTGCTGACGTTGAGAAAAAATCACAATTTGCTCTTGACAGATATTGGCGGTTAGAATATACTAACACTGTACATAATAAAAATAATCAAGAGGAGCAGCGGGATATGAATCTACTGGATGCAAAAGAAGGAGAGGAATATATCGTAAAGGATATCGCCGCAGACGATGAAGAGCTGACCGCCTTTTTGTTTTCTCTGGGCTGTTACAGCGGAGAACCGATCACGGTGGTTTCTCATCTGAAAGGCGGATGTGTCGTTTCCATTAAGGATGGACGGTATAACATTGATACTGATTTAGCGAAAGCTATTTCAATATAAAAAATGGTGACGCAGGTCACTGTTTTTTAAAAGGCTGCGATTAGTCATGACTAATCAAGGCTATTTCATTAAAATGAAGGAGGAGTTTGCATTATGAGGATTGCTTTTGCCGGGAATCCCAACAGCGGAAAGACAACCATGTACAATGCGCTCACCGGCAGGAATGAACGTGTCGGGAACTGGGCGGGTGTTACGGTTGAGAAAAAGGAAAGTCTGATTAAAAAAAGTTATTATGACGGAGGGGAACCTCTGGTGGCGGTGGATCTGCCGGGCGCCTACTCCATGTCTCCGTTTACATCCGAGGAAAGTATCACCAGCGGATACGTGAAAAATGAAAATCCGGATGTTATCATCAATATCGTGGACGCGACCAATTTAAGCCGAAGCCTGTTTTTTACCACACAGCTTCTGGAACTGGGCGTGCCGGTTGTGGTGGCGCTGAACAAGAGCGATATCACAGACAAAAAGCAGACGAAAATCGATGAAAAGCTGCTGGCGCAGAAACTGGGCTGTCCGGTCATCAAGACCATCTCCACTTCTTCCGGTCATGAAGGGCTGAGAGAAGTTGTGAAAGCGGCGGCAGGCCAGTATGGAAAAGGCCAGGAAGCGCCTTACGTACAGGCGCAGATCGATCTGAAAGACAGGGCTGCCGTGGAGGCGGAAGACAGGAAGCGTTTTGAATTTGTCAACGGCATCGTAGGACAGGTGGAGAAACGGAAAATCTTCACGAAGGACAAAAATGTACAGGATAAGATTGACAGCGTTATCACACATAAGATCATCGGCATCCCCATTTTCGCGGCGATTATTTTCCTGGTGTTTTACATATCACAGACGACGCTGGGAACCTGGATCGCGGACTGGCTGGTAGCCTGGATCGAAACCTTCCAGGGCTGGGTTGGTTCCATGATGGAAAATGCGAATCCGCTGTTGTATGCCCTTCTTGTTGATGGTATCATTGGTGGTGTGGGCGCCGTGGTCGGTTTCCTGCCCCTGGTAATGGTAATGTATTTCCTGATCGCGCTTCTGGAGGACTGCGGTTACATGGCCCGCGCGACGGTGGTGCTGGATCCCATTTTCAAAAGAGTGGGTCTTTCCGGCAAATCGGTTATCCCCATGGTGATCGGTACCGGATGTGCCATCCCCGGCGTCATGGCCTGCCGTACCATCCGCAATGAGCGGGAACGCAGGACGACAGCCATGCTGACGCCCTTCATGCCCTGCGGAGCCAAGATCCCCGTGATCGCGCTGTTCGCGGGAGCGTTCTTCGCAGACGCCTGGTGGGTATCCGCCACCATGTATCTGCTGGGAATCGTACTGTTCCTGCTGGGCGCGCTGCTGGTTAAGAGAATTACGGGACAAAAATTCAGGAAATCTTTCTTTATCATCGAACTTCCGGAATATAAAGTTCCCAGTCTGAAAAGAGCCGTTGTCGCCATGCTGGAAAGAGGCAAGGCCTACATCGTCAAAGCGGGAACCATCATTCTGGTGTGCAACACGGTTGTTCAGATCATGCAGACCTTCAACTGGCAGTTCCAGCTGGTGGAGGAAGGCGCGGAGAGTACTTCCATCCTGGCGTCTATCGCCCATCCTTTCGCTATTTTGTTTATCCCGCTGGGATTCGGCGTATGGCAGCTGGCAGCGGCGGCGATTACAGGATTTATCGCAAAAGAAAACGTGGTGGGTACTCTGGCTGTGGTATACGGTGTGACGAACCTGATCGACACTGACGAACTGGCCCTGGTTGGCAGCGGCAGCGAGGTAGCTTCTGTTATGGCGCTTACCAAAGTGGCGGCGCTGGCCTATCTGATGTTTAACCTTTATACGCCCCCCTGCTTCGCGGCGCTGGGCGCGATGAACTCGGAGATGAAGAGCGGAAAATGGCTTCTTGGCGGTATCTGCCTCCAGCTGGCCACGGGATACACGGTGGCGTTCCTGGTATATCAGATCGGTACGCTGATTACGACCGGTTCTTTAGGTACGGCATTTGTGCCCGGCCTGATTGCGGTTCTTGTGTTCGCGGTGATCATTCTCTGGAGAGTGCACAAGTCAGATCAGGAATTCGTGGCGCAGTACAGTCTGCATTCCAGCCAGTCATAAGTGATTAAAGGAGTTGGCAATATGATTAATCTGATCGTGGGTATTATTCTGTTGATTCTGGTGGGAGGAGCCGTTTCCTATATGATTAAGGCCAAAAGAAACGGAGCGGCCTGCATCGGGTGTTCGGCGGGCTGCCGTCACTGTGCCGGCGGAAAATCCCCGGAAAAAACAGGATCAGACGGTGAGTGTTCCTGTAAAAGTAAATCCGGTCAGGAATCCTGACAGAGAAAAAAGCTGTTCCTTTCGGCATAGCCGGGAAAGGAACAGCTTTTTAAAGTTTGTGGATCAGAACCGGAATGGGAGGATGATGGGGACGGTTGTAATACTGGCTGAGAATAACCAGATATTTCCGGGAATCCAGTGTTTTCAGATAATCCAAAAGCGCGTCCCGCTCCGCGAAACCGCTGTCCCCTCCGCTGTAAATACAAAGAGAGATCAGGCCGCCTGGTTTCAGCAGGGTCAGTCCCTGTTCGATGGCTGCCAGGGTGGTTTCCGGCCTGGTTGCCAGGCTGTGATCACCGCCGGGCAGATAACCCAGATTGAAAACGATACAGGAGACCGTTTCGGGAGCGGCATACCGGTCCATGTGGCTGTGGCTGTCCAGGATAAAAGATACGTTGTCATCGGCGCCGGCTTTCTCAAGACGGCGCTTTGCGGCGTCCAGGGCTTCCTTTTGGATGTCGAAGGCCAGCACCTGTCCGCTGCTTTTGGCCAGCCGGCTTAAAAAGAGTGTGTCGTGACCGTTTCCGGCCGTGGCGTCGATGCAAAGATCGCCCTCGCGGACCTGCTGCGCGATAAACAGGCGGCACCATTCGGTAATCTGATAATTTTTCATATTCTTCCCCCTCCCCGTGTTTCTTTTTACGACAGATTATGATAAACTTGCCATAATAGTATCATTTTAATATGTGGATGAAAAGGATTTTATGATGGATCAAAGGAAAAGATATAAGAAGAAACGCCGCGGGACAAGGAGGAAACGCATCTCCCGCCAGGAGCGGCAGATCCAGCTGATGATGCGGCTGGTGGCGCTGGCCCTGGGACTGATCGTGGTATTGGCGGCTGTGCTGGCCGTGAGGGGACTGGGGAAAAGACAGGATCAGGAGACGGCGGCCCAGGCGGAGACGAAGACAGAAGAAACGCAGGAGGAGGCGACTCCCACGCCCGCGCCGGAACCGGTGACCATTACCGTCAGCGCAGCGGGAGACTGTACCCTGGGAATGGACGAAGACTTCGATTATGATACCAGCTTTAACGCCATGTATGAAAGCGTAGGCGATCCGGGATGGTTTTTTGAAAACGTCCGCCCGGTTTTTGAGACGGACGATCTGACCATCGTCAACCTGGAAGGCCCGCTGACTGAGTCGGAAGACCTGCAGGAGAAGACTTTTGCCTTCAAAGGAGACCCATCTTATGTACAGGTTCTGACAGAAGGTTCTGTGGAGGCGGCCAACCTGGCGAACAATCACAGCCAGGATTACGGCGAGAGCGGGTATGAAGATACCATAAAATATACGGAGGCAGCCGGGATCAAGACCTTTGGGTACGACCGGACTGCTCTGCTGGAGATCAAAGGTGTGAAAGTGGGTCTGGCCGGTATCTATGTGCTGGCCGACGGCATGGAACGCACAGAGCAGTTAAAGGAAAAAATCGCGGAGCTGAAAGGGCAGGGAGCGCAGCTGGTCATCGTCAGCTTTCACTGGGGAGCGGAGAAGGAAAACTATCCTGATGATACGCAAAAAGCGCTGGCCCGCACGGCCATCGACGAAGGGGCGGATCTGGTGCTGGGGCATCATCCCCATGTGCTGCAGGGAATCGAGACATACAAAGGAAAGAAAATCGTCTACAGTCTGGGGAATTTCTGCTTTGGAGGCAACTCCAATCCCAGCGATAAGGATACCATGATTTTCCAGCAGACCTTTACCGTGACCGGCGATGACGTGGCGGCGGATGAAAACATCAATATCATCCCCTGCTCCATCTCATCAGAATCGGATTACAATAATTATCAGCCCACGCCGGCTTCAGGCGAGGAAAAGACAAGGATTGAGGAGCGGATTGCTCAGTACAGCGAAGGTTTGACGGAAGAATCCGGCGGGGAAAAACAGACGCAGGAAGAAGAGACTTCGGAAGAGACGGAAGGGAGCACATCATGAGTAAGGAAGAATTTTTAGCGACTCTTGCCAATAAACTGCAAGAAGGGATGACTTCATCCCAGATCGAGGAACAGATCCGATATTATTCCGGTTATATCGACGGAGAAACGGCGCGGGGCCGTTTGGAGTCGGAGGTGCTGGCGGAATTGGGCGATCCGGTTCTTCTGGCCAGGACGCTGCTGGACGCCGAAGGGGCGAAAGAATATATTCCCGAAGAGCAGCCTGTACAAAGGGAAGAAAAGAGCGGATTTTATCACGGCAGCTTCTCCACGAGCAGCTGTCTGCCGCTGGTCTTGGCGGCAGCAGCGGTCATATGCATCCTGCTGTGGCTGGTGGGAAGCATTTTTAGCATCCTGTCGCCGATCCTGGTGCCGCTGCTGCTGATTGCCATTCTCGTTTCTCTGTGGAAAAGAAGATAATCGAAGGAAAGAAAAAGGGGCGCCCGGTAAAACCGGACGCCTCTGCTGTAAACGTCAGTATTTGGAAGAAGACTGGTTCTGACTGGAATTGTGACAGTTGGAAGATTTGTTGGATGAAGAATTTTTGGCGCCGTTGCTGTTGCTGCTGTTGGAAGCCTTGTTGTTCATCTTATTTTTGTTTGCGTTTTCATCAGAGTAGTTTTTAGACATATGAAGTCCCTCCTGTTTTGATTATACTTTGTGTTACGCTGTTAGTATGGCAGTTATCCGCCGTTTTATGCAGATTGAGCAGGATTCCGTAAGTTTTTTTTGCTGTGATATGGTATAGTGAAGGAAGGAAACGGTTATGATAACAGGAGGTAGCAAAATGAAAGCAGCGATTTTGGGAGCGGGAAATATCGCCGCATCGATGGCACAGGCTCTTGGCGGGTTAGATGATTCTCTGGTGGAAAGCTACGCCATCGCGGCGCGGGATTATGACAGAGCGGAGGCTTTCGCCCGGAAATGGGGAATCAAAAAAGCGTACGGTTCTTACGAGGAGATGCTGGAGGATCCCCTGGTGGATCTGGTCTATATCGCCACGCCGCATGTGTTTCACTATGAACATGCGAAGCTATGCCTGGAGTACGGAAAGCCGGTGCTGTGCGAAAAGCCTTTCACCGTCAAGGAATGGCAGGCGAAGGAACTGTTTGCTCTGGCGAAGGAAAAAAATCTTCTGATCGCCGAGGCCATGTGGACGCGGTACATGCCCAGCAGACAGATGATCCAGGATGTGATCGACAGCGGCGTCGTCGGAGAGATCACCTCCATGGCGGCCAATCTGGGGTATGAACATATCAATATTGAAAGAATGCGCAGACCGGAACTGGCCGGAGGAGCCCTGATGGATCTGGGAGTTTACCCCCTTCATTTTGCGCTGATGTTTTTTGGCGATCAGATCAAAGAGATCACCTCCACCTGTGTGAAGCTGGAGACCGGCGTGGACGCCCAGGAAAGTATGACGCTGATCTATGAAGACGGCCGCATGGCAGTGCTGTATTCCTCCATGCTGGTGCACTGCAACCGTCTGGGAGAGATCAACGGAACGAAGGGCTGCATCGAGGTGCAGAATATCAATAACTGCGAGGAAATCCGGGTACTGGATGAAAAACGGCAGGTGACAGCCCGCTATCCGGTTCCCGAACAGATCAACGGTTACGAGTATGAGGTTCTGGCCTGCAAAAGAGCTCTGGAACAGGGGCTTTTGGAATGCCCGGAGCTTCCCCATGAAGAGATTCTGAAAGTGGTGAGACTGACGGAATATCTGCGAAAAGAGTGGGGTGTAATTTATCCTTTCGAGCAGTGAAAATATTTGTTGCTTTTTTCTGGAAACTGTATTATAATCATTCTTGTAAAAAGAATTTACCCTTCAAAAAAATTTTTTTTACAATTAATAACCCTTATTAATTATTTATACTCCCCTCGAAAAGCTATGGTAGCTCCCCTACCATAGCTTTTCTCTTGTGCGGAAACAAAACGGGAAAAGAGTGAATATACTGATAAAAAAGGGAAGCTATTCAGATGGAAATCATTTCTCCGGATATTCTGGAACAGTATATGTATCGAAGAGATACGTTGATCATAGATCTGCGCTCAAAGAAGGAATATGAAAAGTACCATGTACCGGGAGCTTATCATATTGATTATGAAGATGCTCCCGCTCTTTTTTCTCTTCCTAAGGAAAAGACCATCATTTTGTACTGTGAAAGAGGCGCTTCCAGCCTGGTTCGGGCCAGGGAACTGGAAAAAAGAGGGTACCGTGTGAAATCCCTGGCAGGCGGCGTTCACGGCTGGCAGGAGAGAAAAACGGCCAGGTAGCTTGAGTTTTGGCAGAAAACATAGTAAAATAAAAAATAATAACATGGCAGGCGTCCTTTCGGAGTTTCCGGAAGGACGCTGTTTGGAAAAGAGGGGAAGATGAAGCAGTTTGAACTGATCGCACCCTGCCATTTTGGCACGGAAGCGATGTTAAAAAGAGAGATTTTGGATCTTGGCTACGAGATCAGCCAGGTGGAGGACGGCAAGGTGACCTTTCTGGGGGACGCTCAGGCGGTGGCCGACGCCAATCTGTTTTTGCGCACGACGGAACGGATCCTGTTGAAAGTGGGCCAGTTTCGGGCCGAGACCTTTGAAGAACTGTTTGAGAAGACGAAAGCGCTGCCCTGGGAGGAGCTGATCCCCCGGGACGGGAAGTTCTGGGTGACCAAGGCCACTTCCATCAAAAGTAAGCTGTTCAGTCCGTCGGACATCCAGTCGATTATGAAAAAAGCCATTGTGGAAAGATTAAAACAGCATTACCGCCAGTCCTGGTTTGAGGAAAGTGGCTGCAGTTATCCCATCCGGGTGACGCTGATGAAGGATACGGTCACTGCGGCCCTTGATACCTCCGGCGTTTCGCTGCATAAACGGGGATACCGCCGCAAAACGGCGAAGGCGCCCATCACGGAGACTTTGGCGGCGTCGCTGCTGATGATGACGCCCTGGAAGGGTGACCGGATTTTGGTAGATCCATTTTGCGGCAGCGGTACCTTTCCCATCGAGGCGGCCATGATGGCGGCTCACATGGCGCCGGGGCTGAATCGTTCTTTTCTGGCGCAGCAGTGGGATCATCTGATTCCGTCCAAATGCTGGGAGAACGCCCGCGAAGAGGCCAAAGATCTGCTGGATACCGATATAAAGACGGATATCCAGGGATATGACATTGACGGGGAAGTGATAAAGAGCGCCCGGGAAAATGCCAGGCTGGCCGGCGTGGATCACCTGATCCATTTCCAGCAGCGTCCGATCTCGCAGCTGCATCATCCGAAAAAATACGGTTTTATCGTCACCAACCCGCCTTACGGGGAGCGGCTGGAGGAAAAGGAAACGCTGCCGGAACTGTATCGTCAGATCGGGGAGGCATTTTTTCGCCTGGACAGCTGGTCCATGTACCTGATCACCAGTTACCCGGATGCCCAGCGTTATATCGGCAGAAACGCGGACAAAAACCGAAAAATTTATAACGGTATGTTAAAAACATACTTTTACCAGTATCCGGGGCCTAAGCCGCCCGGGAAACAGCGAAGGGAGCAGCGTATATGAAAATCATTTTTGCCACGGGAAACGAAGGAAAAATGAAAGAGATCCGGGAGATTCTGGCGGATCCCCACGTGGAGATTCTTTCTATGAAAGAGGCTGGGATCACGGCGGAGATAGAAGAAAACGGAACGAGTTTTGAAGAGAATGCCGTCATTAAAGCAAAAGCTGTGATGGAACTCTGTCATGAGATCGTGCTGGCTGATGATTCCGGATTGGAAATCGATTATCTCAACAAAGAGCCGGGGATCTATTCCGCGCGCTATATGGGTGAGGATACTTCTTACCGGATCAAGAATCAGAATCTGATCGACCGTCTGGAGGGGGTTCCCGATGAGGAGCGGACAGCCCGGTTCGTCTGTGTGATCGCGGCTGCCTTTCCCGACGGCGAGGTACTTACCGCCAGGGGAACCATAGAGGGCAGGATCGGGTATGAGGAAAAGGGCGAGAACGGTTTCGGTTATGATCCCATCTTTTACGTGCCGGAATACGGATGCTCCACAGCCCAGCTTTCGCCGGAGGTAAAGAATCAGATCAGTCACCGGGGAAAAGCGCTGCGAGAGATGAAAAGAAAACTTCAGGCCAGAAAAGAGGGGTAACAGATGAAGGTTTTAATTATAAGCGATACCCATGGACATGCCAGAAATCTGAAAGCGGTTTTGGAACGGGTCGCGCCGGTGGACGCCCTGATCCACTGCGGCGACGTGGAAGGAGAGGAAGATTATATCGCAGAACTGGCCGGCAGCCCGCTGTACGTGGTGGCGGGAAACAATGATTATTTCAGCTCGCTGGAGAGGGAAGCGGATTTTGAACTGGCCGGCAAGAAGATTTTTCTCTGTCACGGTCACCACTACGGAGTTTCTATGGGAGTGGAACGGATCCGAGAGGAGGGGCAGAGCCGCAAGGCAGATATCGTGATGTATGGCCACACCCATAAGCCTTATCTGGATATCCGGGAGGATATCACCGTGCTCAACCCAGGCAGTCTGGCATATCCGCGTCAGTTTCCCCGGGATCCCAGTTATATGGTGATGGAGATCGATGGCTGCGGCGAGGCGCATTATACGATTTGTTATTTGAAGTAAAAAATTAAAAAATGTGTTGACTTTTGGGAAAGTCTATAATATAATATACCTTGCGTCAGGCCAGGGACGCTTTGAGTGACGGGGTGTGGCTCAGTTTGGCTAGAGCGCCTGGTTTGGGACCAGGAGGCCGCAGGTTCGAATCCTGTCACC
>LHCFC04200__coassemble_822_pt1 | contig 17756 bp, 15 predicted proteins | sample LHCFC04200__metabat2_low_PE_018 | metagenome-assembled genome bin LHCFC04200
TACTTATTTTTTTAACGCCTCTCCAAATCTTTCAACTTATATAATCTTTATTGAAAGTCATACCGTTCACGACAACGAGCCTGCATTCAGTACCTTCCGGTCCTGAACCCAGGCTCAAGTCAAACCTCCTTATCAAATTTTTATGCTCACTATATTGGGGTCAAATAGAGCATATCCAAGAAGCCGACTTGACTTCATGCTATAGCTCTTGGTTTATCCCAAATACATAAAAATTTCATAACGAGACTCAACTCAAGCCGCTAAAAACCGCATAACATCAAGGTTTCTCTTGGTTGTCTCTATTATACGGCTATCCCCTACCACCGCCATATCACCCTTCAGCATGTTGATCAGTTCCGGCAGTTCATCCAGACTGGTGGTACGCAGCTTTTTCCCAAAGGAAGTCAGCCGCACCTCATCCGGCAGTAAATTTCCCTGTACATCTTTCTGATCCGTCATGGTACGAAACTTATATAATGTAAAAATCTTTCCATTTAAACCGGGCCGTTCCTGTTTGAAGAGCACAGGCGATCCCAGCCAAATCCGTACTAACAGAGCCGTCACAAGCATCACCGGCAACAGGACGATGATTGCCAACAGGGCGCAGCAGAAGTCCTGCGGCCTTTTTATGTATTTTTCGTAAAACCCTTTCCGATGCGGAACGGGATGCCGAACCAGTTTCTTTCTCACTTTTTCTTCTCCATGTAACGTGATTTTTGGATGTTACCGAAAGCACTCCTTCACCATCTCGATCACTGCATCCTGCTGCTGTGCCGTCATCTTATTGTCACTGGGCAGACACAGCCCCCGATGGAAAAGATCCATTCCCACATCCAGCGGTTTGCCGTCTTTGCCCACAGCTCCGCCTTTTATGTATGCGTTGGTCTTTGCCCGGCCGTCTCCCTCACGGGTGATAAAAGCGTTCATCCGGTAAATCGGCTGCATATGCATGGGTTTCCAGATGGGACGGCCTTCCGCATTGTACTGCTGCAGCATCTCCAGGATCTGAGTGGGGCAGCTTTTCCCCGGCTCGCTGATATACAGCGCTTCCTGCTCTCCCCGCACCTGACGACACATGGCCTCCGGTTCGATCAGCATACAGGAAAGCCAGAAGTTGGGTTCGCTGTTTTCTTCATCATAAGGATTCATCTGCACCAGCAGATCCTTCAGACCTTCTTTGTATCGCTCATAGATATCTTTTTTCTGTGCGATGTGTTCTTCCAGGTAAGGGAACTGTCCCCGCACCACCCCGGCGATCACGTTGCTCATCCGGTAGTTGTAACCCAGTTCCTCATGCTGGTACCAGGGAGCATTTTCCCTGGACTGGGTGGACCATTTCCGTACCTTGTCGGCGGCCTCCCGATCATCAGTCAGCAGCATGCCGCCGGAAGAACCGGTGATGATCTTATTTCCATTAAAAGAAATGGCGTTATAAGTGCCAAAGGTACCGGTCTGTCGTCCTTTATAAGTGGCTCCCAGAGATTCCGCCGCGTCTTCAATGAGGATGGCGCCGTGACGGTCGCAGATATCCCGGATAGTTTCGATCTTGCCCGGCGTCCCGTAGAGATGGGCAAATACCACCGCCTTCACCTCCGGATATATTTTGAAAGCCTGTTCCAGTGCTTCCGGATCCATATTCCAGGTGTTATACTCCGTATCGATGAACACAGGCACGCCGCCCTCGTAGACCACCGGGTTCACCGTAGCGTCAAAGGTCATATCGGAACAGAATACTTTATCTCCCGGCTTTACCTTCGCCAGCTTCACCGCCATATGAAGAGCAGCCGTGCCGGAAGAGAGCGCCACCCCATGGCCGCAGCCGGTTTTTTCGCAGGCCAGCCGTTCCGCTTCTTCGATATTTTTTCCCACCGTGGACATCCAGTTGGTTTCGTAGGCTTCTTTTATGTAGTCCAGTTCCGGCCCGTGCATCGTCGGCGAGCTGAGCCAGACCTTCTGTTCAAATCTTCTGATTGCCACTTTTTCTTTCTTCCCTTCGTATATTTCCCCACGAAAAAAAGCCCCTCCCCGGGACTTTTTCCTTCTTAATATTATTTATATACTCTTCGCCACGATCTCCAACCCCACCTGCACCGTCTGGGTGCGGCCGAACAGTTCCAGTTCCAGCCAGGCCTTCCGTCTGTGGCGGTCGATTTTCCGGATACAGCCTTCCTTTCCCTGTAAGGGGCCGGAGGTGATGCGGATCACCGAGTGTTCGATCACGCCCTCGGACATAGACACCAGCTGCTCTTCTCCCCCGAATTCCAGGAGAAAGGATTTCTCTTTCTCTGTAAGGGGCACGATCTCCCGTCCGGTGCCGATCAGTTTCGTCAGACCGCAGATTCCTTTCAGTCTTTGATACAGCTCCTCCAACTGTCCGGTGACCACAAAAAGATAACCGGGGAACAGGATTCGTTTTCTGGTCGTCCATGTTCCCCGGATTCGTTTTTTTTCTTCGTAATAAGGGATAAATCCGCGCTCCAGGATCTCTTTTGGGATCTTCCGCTGACATTGCAGCAGGATGTTCTCCTCGGTACCGGACCGCACCTGTACCACGTACCACATATCGGTATTCTCCTTTATCCCTGCCTGTATCGTAAAAAAGCGTAAGCTTCGCCATTCTGTCCTCCTTCGGGCAGACTGACGATATCTTCCGCTATATCATCCGGGCCTGTGAAACGCGGCAAGGCGACGATTTCACACACTCTCCGGAATCGTACTCTTCCATTATAGTAAACTGCTATTTTACCGGCCAGTACCACATATCCCTTTTTTCGACCATTCAGCCCCTGCTTTTGCCCGCAGGCAAATGGAGTCAATGGGTCAGATCCGGGCGGTAGGTCGGTACGATCTGGGCCACGATCCGTTTCATATCGGAAACTTCATCGTAGCTGGCTTTGTCCAGTTCTTTTAGCTTCTGTTCGAACCATGCATCGTCCATATCGATGGGTTTGCCGATATGGATCATTTTATTTTCCGTCTCCTGCAGTCCTTCTTCATCCATCAGCAGCTCTTCGTAGAGCTTCTCGCCGGGGCGAAGGCCCGTGTAGACGATCTTGATATCTACATCCGGCGTATAGCCAGACAGTCGGATCAGGTTTCTGGCCATATCGTCGATCTTCACCGGTTCTCCCATATCCAGCACGAAGATCTCTCCGCCTCTGGCGTAGTAAGAGGCCTGCAGTACCAGGGAGACGGCTTCCGGTATGGTCATGAAGTAGCGGATGATCCGCTTGTCCGTCACCGTCACGGGACCGCCGGCGGCGATCTGGCGCTTAAACAGAGGGATCACGCTGCCGTTGCTGCCCAGCACGTTGCCGAAGCGCACGGCCACGAAATCCGTATCGGGGGATTTCCGGTTCATCATCTGTACCACCATCTCGCAGAGCCGTTTGCTGGCTCCCATGATGTTGGTGGGGTTGACCGCCTTGTCGGTGGAGATCAGCACGAATTTTTTCACGCCGTACTTGGCGGCTGCCACCGCCGTCTTGTAGGTACCCAGCACATTATTTTTGATGGCCTCGTTGGGACTGTCCTCCATCAGCGGCACGTGTTTGTGGGCCGCCGCATGAAAGACCACATCTGGCCGGTAGGTTTTCATCACATAGCGGATGCGGTTCTTATTTCGCACGGAACCGATCAGCGTCACCAGGTTCAGCCCGGGATAGTTTCGTATCAGTTCCTGCTGGATGGCGTAGGCATTGTTCTCATAGATATCAAAGATCACCAGACAGCCGGGATCGGCTGAGGCGATCTGGCGGCACAGCTCGCTGCCGATGGAGCCGCCCCCTCCTGTGACCAGCACCGTTTTTTGGCTGATCATTTTCAGGATCTCGTCGTTGTTGACCTGCAGCTGTTCTCTTCCCAGCAGGTCGGTGATCTCCACATCCCGCAGCTTGCTGACGCTGACTTCTTCATTCACCAGCTGGTAGATGCCGGGGATCGTCTGCAGCTTGCAGCCGCATTCTTTACAGATATTGAGGATTTCCTTTCGCTCCTGCACGCTGGCCGTGGGGATGGCGAAGATAATCCGGTCGATATGGTACTTCTCCACCAGCGACGGAATATCGTGCCGGTCTCCCTCGATAGTGACGCCGTTGATCAGCTTTCCTTTTTTGTAGGGGTTGTCATCCACCACGCAGCACACTTTGGTATTCAGCCAGTGACTGTTTAAAAACTCCCGGATCAGGATCTGTCCGGCGCTGCCCCCGCCGATGATCATCACACGTTCCTTGGGCGAACCGATGCTTCTGACCCGCTCCAGATAGGCCCTGAGCAGCCGGTAGGAAAACCGTACGCCGATGGTCAGGCAGAAGCTGACGATATAACCGATGAAGTAAAAGGAGCGCGGCATGGAAAGATCCATGACCAGGCATCCACCCACATAGAAGGGGATCAGAATCAGATAGGCCGCCACCATGCGGATCAGTTCAGAAACCCCGGCGAAACTCCACACGCTGTGGTACAGACGCAGGATATAGAAAGTCGCCACCGTGACAATCAGCCAGTAAGGAAGGGATCGGATATAGCCTTCCAGATATTCCGACGGTATATTGGAATAGATGAAATCAAACCGCAGCATAAGAGCCGCGAAGTACGACGCCGAAATCGACAAAACATCGGCAAAGACCAGGATGACAGCCCTGCTCTGTCTTTGCATCCGGCGGAAAATCCCTGCCCACCAGGAAACTATCTTTTGCATTTTTTGCTCCTCCCATATAAACTGAAACCTTTTTCATTATAGCACACCATCCTCTGGAAACCAATGTCAATCTGAAATTATTTTATTTTTAGAGGAAAATTCTCTTTTATTCCCAAATTACATATCACAATGATGCATAAACTGTATAATGATACAACAAATTAAATCCCATCACGGCAGAATTTATCCCTTTTAGGTTCTTTTCTTATCCCTTTTTAGTTCATTTTTCAGATGATGGTTACTGGGTATGATATAAAAAACGGAGGTGGTAAATATATGGAAAATATGCTGCAAATCGGCAGTCGTATCAAGAAGCAGCGGTTGTTGATGGGGTATACGCGGGAACGCCTGGCTGAACTGATTAATGTGACGCCCCGATTCTGTTATGATCTGGAACTTGGTTTGAAGGGCATGTCTTTGGACACGCTGTGCCGGCTGAGCGACGCCCTGAAGGTGAGCACGGATTATCTGCTGTTTGGCGCGCAGAATGGTTCAGATGTAGACCATCTGCTGTCTCTGATTCTCAGCTGTCCGGCTGAGAAAAGACAGCATCTGGATTCCATCATCTGCAGCTTTGTTCAGGCCGTGTCCTGAAAGGTTCGTATGTTATGCTCGCAGTGAATACATAATCTCCCCGTCCTGTCTGTTCCTGGTCAGGATGCCTTCCCGGCACATTTCTTCCAGAAGGCCGGACAGATCGCAGCTTTCCAGCTCCGGCAGGAGGGAGAGCTGCTGTTTGGTTACGGAGATATTCCTGGTCGCTTCTTCGATGATCGTCTGCATCTGCAGACGTTTTTCTCCGAAAATGTTTCGCAGTGAAATGTTCCCTTCCACCGGTTTCACCGCGGGAAGGCAGCTTGTTTCCAGGGGAAGGTACAGGATGATCCGGTCCGGCAGAAATTGTTCTTCGATCACCGGCTCCGGCAGGCCAAGCCGCTGCCAGACGCTGTAGATGCGGGCCAGACCCGCGCCCAGCCCTTCGCTGACCTGGATCAGCCGGAACATCCGATTCAGACCGGCGTTTCTGGGATCGGAGCTGCCGCCCGCTTTTGCTCTGTCCACGTCCATGCAAAAGCTTCCCGGATTGGCCATAATGATCTGGCCTGGGCTGATGCAGATCTTGATGCCGCCCCGCTCCCGGTAATCGCAGTTGATCAGACAGTTGGCCAGCGCGTCGCGAAGAGCCCGTTCCATGGTCATTTCTTCATCCGCCCGTTCTTTTCGCATTCCCGGCAGTTCCGTCAGTTTCCTCCACACCCGGTAATAGAAAGTAAAGAGGTTGCCGCCTGACACTTTCGCTTCCTGGCAGGTCAGGGAGTACTCCGGAAATTCCAGCAGGATATGTTCTTCTTTTCCAAACATCAAAAGTCCGGCCGCCGTGGGATGGTACGTACCGTCGCCGGTTTCCCGGGCCGCCTCGATGCGGCAGAGGAATTCCTCATCCGGCAGGGATTCCCAGGGGTGCCCCGGCCGCAGGTACTGCATCAGGCTGCGGTAACTTTTTACCGTGCGCTCTTCCAGCGATTCCATTCCCAGGTAGGACAAAAGGCGGGCGTCCCGGCTTTCTTCCAGTGCGTCCATCATCATGGCCTGCACCGTTTCCCGAGAGCAGTGATAATCCCCTTCCCCGTCCCGGCGGTACGTTCCCATATAGGGATCGCCGTTGACATAGACCGGGCGGTCCCTGCGGTCGGCCCGGGGTACGGTGATGGCCACGATCCGGCGCCCTTCCGAGCGGCGCACGGCGATATCACGGCGGGTGAGGATGTTGACGCTGGCTTTTCTGGTGTCGTTGACCAGTTTCCAAAATTCTGATGCCAGTCCGTCTGGATCCGGCAGATCCACCGTCTCGAAGGACTTATCCTTTTTTTCCACCACACCCAGCAGGATCACTCCGCCCATGGTGTTGGCAAAGGCGGAGTAAGTCTCCCAGATACTCTCCGGCAGGCCGCCGGTGGCCCGTTTTGCTTCGATCCGGTTATTTTCTCTGTATCGGCGAAGATGTGCAAAATCAATCATATCGTTTCCTTTTTTATCGTTTATCCCGATCCACAAATTCCAGTACGATGATGCTTAAGATCCCGTATAAGGCGGCGAAGGCCAGCAGGATGAGCCACAGCTTCATCAGGTGGGGCTCGCTGAATTCATAATCCGCCTCGTAGTCCGGCAGCGCCCCCACCAGACTGTTGACGTCGGCGGTGACGCAGATGGCGTTGACTCCCCATTTGCTGATGGTAAAGTTGGCGATCATCTTGGAAGCGCCCTCCAGGGCGAAGATCATACCGGACATGACCAGCTGGACGATGAGGATGAAGGGCATCACCGTCATGGCGGTGTTTTCATTTTTCACGATGCCGGATACCAGAAGGCCCAGCACGTCGGAGCTGTAGATGATCAGAAAAAAGGTGATCATCAGTTCCAGCAGCGGCGGAAAGAAGACGCCCGTCTCCGGGAAATGATCCCGGTTGGCAAAGTACATGATCAGTGTGACGATCACCGTCTCCATCAGGCAGATCACCAGTTCGTAGATCATATGGGCGATCATGTAGGAGGAGATGTGCAGACCGGTGCGGTGTTCCCGCTTGATGATGGCCCGCTCCCGGCAGATGGACTGGATGGAATTGAAGATGCCCACCCAGATGCAGGCGCACACCAGGGCGAAGGCGCCGTTTCTGGTGTCCTGCGCCGCCACGAAGGTATTCTCCCCGGTCACCGAGGAAATGATCAGTGTGATGATGGCGGCGCTGATCAGCACCTTCCATCCTTTTTCGTTCCGGAACATCCGGAAGCATTTGCCTACATAGATCTGGATCTGTCCAAATCTGGAAATTCTCGTTCCCCTCATCGTAATCCCCCCTGAAACTGACTGATATAGTAATCTGACAATCCGTCGCCGCCTTCGTCGGGCCGGTTGATCCTTCTGACCACCCCTTCCAGGGTGTCGGTCTCAAAGAAGCGGTAAGCCTCCGGCACGGTGCCGTAAAAGGCCAGATGACCGCAGTTGTCCTGAACGCTTTTTGCCAGCACGATCACCTTGTCAAAAAGTTCCGCCGCCCGGTCCGGTCCGTGGGTGATGACCATGACGATCTTGCCCCGGTCGGCGATGGTGCGCAGGTTCTGCATCAGACTCCTGGCCATGATGCCGTCCAGTCCGGAGTCAGGCTCGTCCAGGAAGAACAGGCTGGGATCGGCGATGAATTCCACAGCGATGCTCAGACGCTTTCGCTGGCCGCCGGAGAGTTTCACCACCAGGGAATCCCGCTCCCGCTGCAGTCCCAGCAGTTCCAGCACTTCCTCGATCCGCTGCTGGCGTTCGTAGGGCGGGATCTCTTTGGGCAGCTTCATGCGGGCTGCGTTCTGCAAGGTGTCGTAGACGGTGTCGCTGCCCCGCAGCAGATCCTGCTGGGGCACGAAGCCGATCTCGTATTTCATCCGTTCGTATTCCGTATAGATATCCGTTCCTCCGTGGAGAATCCTGCCGTCGGCCTTTTCGTATCCCATCACCGCGTTCATGAAGGTGGTCTTCCCCGCGCCGGAGCCGCCCAGGATCAGCACCATCTCGCCGTTGTTCACCGTCAGGTTGATGTCTTTTAACAGCGTCAGCTTCTTGAACCGCTGCCAGACGCTTCGCTGGGCAATGTTGATCACCAGGTTGGGGCCGGCATATTCCGGGCCGGCGTATCCCGGGCCGGGTGCATGGCCCGGATTGGGTGCGTATCCGCCTCTCGGCATACTGCCGCTTCCTGATGCAGCCTGTGATGACGCCGGAAAATTCTGGTACATCAGCCGGTCTCCCAGGAAGAGAAAGTTGCATCTGCCGATCCGGACCACATCCAGCAGGTTCAGATACAGCGGCTGGCGCAATCGGTTGTTGTTCAGCCAGACGCCGTTGGTACTGTCATGGTCGATGATGGCCCAGCCGTCCCGTCCCCGGAAGAAGGAGGCATGATTGCGGGAAATCAGCCGGTCGCCCAGCGCGATCCCATCCGCGCCGGCGGGCCGCCGGCCGATATTCAGCTCCTCGATATCGCTGGTCAGGGGCTGGATTTTCCACTCTCCCGCACCGATGTCATCGGTGATAAAGAGCAGCACGAAATCGCCGATACGGATCACATCGCCGTACTCCAGCTTCTTTTCCTTTCTGCCTCCTGTAGCCTCGCCGCCGTAATATTTCTCATTTATGTAGGTGCCGTTGCTGCTGTCCAGATCCCGGTAATAATAGCCGTCTCCCCGGCAGGTGATTTCCCCGTGTCTTCTGGAAACCACCGGGGAGTCCAGCGCCAGATCTGCCTGCACGCGCACGTTCTTTCTCCCGATCAGGGTGTGTTCGCCCAGGGAATATTCCCAGAGCGTATGTTCATTTTCTATCACACAGAGCCGGGCCGGCGGCTGGGCGGCTCCCGGTTCTCTTACCGTTTCCTCCATCACATTTTCCCCCTGTTTTTTACCTGTCCCTATTATAGACCACCGGACGGGGATTTCGCAACCGGGGAGATGAAAGGGGTGAAAAAAGTGTGCGATTAGCAAATAAGGTTCCTTTATACCTTTCGGATGTGCTGTATGGAGAACAGAGAGACCATCCGGCAAATTGCAGAAGATCTTTCTCTGGAACGTGTTTAAGGGAGTGCCATGTGCACTCCCTTTCCTGTTACAGAAATTCTCTTAGTTTTCCCATGAAGTCTTCTTCGTCCTGCAGTAGTTTTTCTGCCAGCCGCCGGCTTTCTTTTGTCGCCTGATCGTACTGGTTGAGAAATTTTCCCACAGACTGAATTCCCATATTGCATCCGTCCATCATGATTTTTGCCACCTGGCTGTTGTCCCGGTCCAGCATCATTTTCATCTCCGTACTGATCCAGGAGAAGGCTTCCGCCATCATGGACGGCTCTTTCTCATGGATGCCGCAGTCTTCCAGCATCTGCGAGGAAGCGTCTTCTGTCTTCTCAAATTTTCCCCGGTAGATATCGATCAGATTCTCCAGTCTGCTGTCCGTGATGTATTTTCGGATCTGATCCATACTGTTGACTGCCATTTTGCAGCCGGAATTGCATTCTTTCAGTAGTGCAATGGTGTGATCGTTCATATTATCTGTCCGCCTTTCCTGTTTCTGTCAGGATACCCCTTTTTCGGCCGTTTTATGTAAGATACAGCACAACAGACAGATTCAGATAAAAGGCGAAGGATATCCACAGCAGATAGGGAATCATGCACATCCCAGCCGGCGTTGATATGCGAAAGAATGCCTTCAGGGTAAGGTATACCAGATACCACAGCAGCGCCAGGACGGCCAGCGCCGCCAGCGCCGCATCCAGACGGAAATACAGGATCGGCCACAGCGCGTTGACCGCCAGCTGTGCCGCATACAGCGCAAGCGCATGTTTCCGGTCTGGATTTTCTGAAGTGAAAACCAGCCAGGCGTCGATTCCCATCAGAAGATAAAGGACGCCCCAGACGACAGGAAATACCCATCCTGGAGGCGACAGCGGCGGCCGGTACATCATTTCATACTGTTCCATGCTGCCGGCAGTGACGAATCCCGCAGCCGCTCCCGTCCCCAGACTGACTGCAAGACTGATCAGAAGAGATTTCCATTTCGATCCACTCATCATTACGGCTCCCACAGAGTCTTACTCTATTCTATGTGGGGACGCTGCTCTTATGAATACCCCCGGCCGCATCGGCAAAGCCGACCCATCACACCGTACGGGCGTTCTCCAGCGTCGTCCGGCTGATGGCGCACAGGGCCTCCCGGGTGAAAAAGCCCTGGTGGGAGGTGATCACCACATTGGGAAAGGAAAGCAGGCGGGCCGTCACGGAATGCTCCAAGATCTCATCGGAACGGTCCTCGTATACATTTTTCGTCTCTTCTTCATAGACGTCCAGACCTACGGCGAAAAATTTCCTGGCGCGGATGCCGGCGATCAGATCCTCCGTCTTCACCAGGCCGCCCCGGGAGGTATTGACCAGCACCACGCCGTCTTTCATCTTACGGATGGTCCGGCTGTTGATCATATGATACGTTTCTTCTGTCAGCGGGCAGTGTAAAGAGATCAGATCGCTTTGCTCCAGCAGCTGATCCAGGGGCAGATATTCCACAAAGTCCAGATCCGGGTTTTGATACGTATCGTACCCCGCCACCCGCATGCCAAACCCCTGGCAGATCCGGGCCATGGCCGCTCCGATGCGGCCGGTTCCGATGATGCCGGCCGTCTTCTGATAAAAGTTATAGCCCATCAGGCCGTTCAGGCTGAAATCATTTTCCCTCACCCGCACGTACGCTTTGTGCATCCGGCGGCAGGCCACCAGCGCCAGCCCTATGGCGTACTCCGCCACCGCCTCCGGCGAATAGCCGGGAACCCGCAGCACCTTGATGCCGCATTGCTGAGCCGTTTCCATATCTACGTTGTTGAAGCCGGCACAGCGCATGAGAATGCCCCGCACGCCGCACTCGTGCAGCGTCTGTACCGTCTCCGTTCCAATGTTGGAATTGACAAAGGCGCAGACCGCGTCGTACCCTCTGGCAAGGGGCGCCGTGTCCGGCGCCAGATCCGCTTTCAGATAATCGATCTGAATATCAGAAAAATTCCTTCGCTGCTGTTCGAAGGAATCTTTGTCATAACTTTTGGTATCGTAAAATAAAATTTTCATATCCCGGTTCCTTTCTTACACTATGGGAATAGTATAGCAAAAGGACCGGGATTTATGCATCAGGCCGTTTTTTTCTTCTTTTTGGGCAGAAACAGGCTTAACAGCAGAGAGATTACAAACACGCCTGCCACGGCATTGCCGTTGAAGATATCGCCCACCACCTGGGGAAAGGCGGAGAAGAAGTTGCCGGAGGTCTGGGTCAGTCCGACGCCGATACAGAAAGAAAGGGAGACGATGATCATGGTGCGGTCGTCGAATTCACATTCTTTGAGCATCTTGATTCCCTCGTACATGATGGAACCGAACATCATGACGGTACAGCCGCCCAGCACCGCCTGGGGCAGGGAGTTAAAGAAAGCGCCCAGGGGCGGGAACAGGGAGGCCAGAATCAGGATCAGCGCCCCTGTGAAAATGGTAAAGCGGTTGATCACGCCGGTCATGGTCACCAGACCCACATTCTGGCTGAAGGAAGTCAGCGGCGGGCAGCCGAAGCATCCGGAGATGGCGCTGGAAAATCCGTCCACCGCCAGGGACCCCCGCAGCTCTTCCATCTTAATATCACGGCCCAGGGCTCCGGTGCAGACGGCTGTGGTGGCGCCGGTGGTCTCCGCGGCGGATACCAGAAAGACGATGGCGATGGTGAAAAACGCCCCCAGGTCAAAGACCGGTTTGTGGCTGGTGAAAAATACCAGACGGGGCAGACTGAAAAATCCCACTTCGGAAATGGTCTTGCTGATGCCGGAAAAATCAATCAACGGGGCGATGCCGGCCACGGTGAAGATCACCGACAGCAGATAGCCGAACACCAGACCCACCAGGATATTCAGATTTTTATAAATGCCTTTTAAAAGATAACGGGCCAGCAGACAGACGATCAGCGTCAGCGTACCCACCAGCAGGTGATACCAGGCTCCGAAATCCTCCACGCCGCTGCCTCCGCCCCAGGAATCCATGCCCACCGACAGCAGGGACAGTCCGATGGCGATCACCACGCAGGCCGACACCACCGGCGTCAGGAAGCGTTTCCAGTATTTGGCGCTTAAGCCCACCAGACCCTCGAAGATACCGCCCAGGATGACGGCGCCGATCATGCCCTCATAGCCCAGCTGCGGGTTGGTGCAGATGATCAGCAGGCTGCCAAGGAAGGTGAAGCTGACGCCCATGACGATGGGCAGCCTGGAACCAATCTTCCAGATGGGATACAGCTGCATGCAGGTGCCGATCCCGGCAGCGAACATAGCGCACTGCAGCAGGCGGGTGATCTCCGCCGAGGTCAGGTTCTCGCCGGTGCCCCGCACCACGGCGGCGCTGCAGACGATCAGCACCGGAGCCAGGTTGGCTACGAACATGGCCAGCACGTGCTGCAGACCGAAGGGGATAGCCTTTTTCAGCGGCACTCTCCCGTCCAGTTTGTAAATATTTTCCACGCTGACCGAAGCAGCGTTTTCTTTAGTTTCCTTTTTCATCTTTTTGTCTCTCAATCCTTTCTGCCAGATCATTGAGATAGACCCAGCGGTCCATCTTTTCCTCCAGCTTCTTTTCCATCTCCTCTTTTTGTACCGTAAGTTCTCCAAGCCGCAGGGAATTGGTAGCGTTTGCCAGGATATCCTCATCCAGTTTGCCGATCTTTTCTTCCAGGGCGGCGATGTCGTCGTCGATGGTCTCAAACTCCCGCTGCTCGCTGAAGGTGAACTTCAGCTTCGCCGGCCGGTTCTGCCGCCAGTTTTTCCCCGACGGTTTTTTCTGAGGTTCCGGCCTTTTTTCTTCTTCTCCTTTGTCCCGCTCCTTGTCTTTCAGATAATCGGTATATCCGCCTTCGTACTGACGGATATGGCCCTGCCCGTCAAACTCCAGGATCCGGTCCGCCACGTTGTCCAGGAAATACCGGTCGTGGGAGACGGCGACGACGATTCCCACGAAAGAGTTCAGATAATCCTCCAGGATGGTTAAAGTGGGGATATCCAGGTTGTTGCCGGCCTCGTCCAGCAGCAGCACGTTGATATTGGCGCAGAGCACCCCAAGCAGATACAGGCGGCGCTTCTCGCCGCCGGAGAGCTTGCCGATGGGGGCATACTGCATATCCGGCGTGAACAGGAACCGTTCCAGCATAGCGGAGGCGCTGATCCGTCCCTCTGTTGTCATTACGTACTCGCCGATGTCTTTTACGTAGTCGATCACCCGCTGGCGGTCATCCATGTGCTGCTCCTCTTGGGCGAAATAGCCGATGCGGATGGTCTCCCCGATCTCGATGGAGCCATTGTCCGGCTGCTCCAGTCCGGCGATCATCTTCATCAGAGTGGATTTGCCGCAGCCGTTGGGACCGATGATGCCCACCGTCTGGTTTTTCAGGAAGATATAGCTGAAATCCTCCAGAATCTTCTTTTCCCCGAAGTTTTTGCTAAGATGAGACAGCTCGATGGTTTTCTTTCCCATGCGGGTCTCGATAGAAGAAAGCTCCACCGTCTGTTCCGCCGTCGGACCGCTGGCATTTTTCAGCTCTTCCAGCCGCATAAGTCTGGCGCGCTGCTTGGTGGAGCGGGCCCGGCAGCCCCGCATGGCCCATTCCTGTTCGATGCGCAGGATGCTCTGCCGTTTGCGCTCGCTGGCCAGTTCCATCTCCTCCCGGCGGGCTCGGCTTTCCAGGAAGGCGGAATAATTCCCCTCATAGCTGTAAAAAGATCCGTGGCTGATCTCCAGGATCTTGTTGGTCACCCGGTCCAGAAAATACCGGTCATGGGTCACCATCAAAATCCCGCACTTTAATTCCCGCAGATAATCCTCCAGCCAGGAAATCATCTGCTGATCCAGATGATTGGTGGGCTCGTCCAGAAGCAGCAGGTCAAATTCCGCAGCCAGCACCTTTGCCAGGGCCGCCTTTCTCCTCTGGCCGCCGGACAGCTGCTCCAGTTTCGTCTCATACTCTTCCATTCCCAGCCGGCTCAGATTGCTCTGTACCTTCCAGCGGGACTCGTCCTCCCCGATGTACTCCGACAGGGTTATGCCCTCCGGGAAAGGGGGATTCTGGGGCAGGTAAGCGATCCGCAGGCCGTTCTGGCAGACGATCTGTCCCTCATCGGGCTCCTCCTCTCCCGCAATCATTTTCAGCAGGGTGCTTTTTCCGGTACCATTGATGCCCACGATACCGATTTTATCCCCCTGCTGGATTCCAAAGGAAGCATGATCAAACACGGTTTTCTCGCCGTAGATCTTGCTGATTTGTTCTATATTGACCACATTCATGAAAAACTGCCTCTTTTCTTCTTATTACGACAGCTTTTATCATAACGGATTTTTTCCGGCGCGTCAATTTTATTTCCAATAAAATAAGCCCGCCGCCGGCAGGCTTATTTTAAATCCGGATCATCCTTCGATTCCCGTTACCTGGTAATCCTGATCCTCCACTGCTTTTTTCAGCACCGCGTCGTCCACGTCCGCAGACAGGGTCACCACCGCCGTACCGGTCTCGTGACTGACTGCCGCCTCCTGTACTCCCTCGATGGCTTCCAGTGTCTTCTTCACTCTGGCCTCGCAGTGTCCGCACATCATTCCTTCGATTTTCATGGTTTTCGTCATGGTTGTTTCCTCCTCTTTTTTGCTCTGATGACTGTGAGTGTGTTTCTTTCGATCCTTTCTGGCGTCATGCATGTTGAACAGATTCAGCCGCAGTGCGTTCATCACCACGCAGAAGCTGGACAGGCTCATGGCCGCCGCTCCAAACATGGGATTAAGCTTCCATCCCAGCAGCGGATACCAGACGCCGGCCGCCAGGGGGATGCCGATCACGTTGTAGAAAAAGGCCCAGAAAAGATTTTCATGGATATTGCGCAGGGTGGCCCGGCTCATACGGATGGCCGCCGGCACGTCGCTTAAGCGGCTCTTCATCAGCACCACATCCGCCGCGTCGATGGCCACGTCGGCGCCTGCGCCGATGGCGATGCCCATATCCGCCCTGGTCAGCGCCGGCGCATCGTTGATGCCGTCGCCCACCATAGCCACTTTGCCCTGCTCTTTCAATCGGCGGATCACCGCCTCCTTGCCGTCGGGCAATACGCCGGCGATCACCTCGTCCACCCCGGCCTGTCTGCCGATGGCCTTGGCTGTGTTTTCATTGTCTCCGGTGAGCATCACCACCCGGATTCCCATGTTCTGCAGCTCTTTCACCGCCTGGGGGCTGTCCTCTTTGATCACATCCGCCACGGCGATGATACCGGTCAGTTTGCCGTCCCGGGCAAAGAAAAGCGGCGTCTTGCCGTTCCGGGCCAGACGGTCGGCTTTTTCTTCCATCTCAGAAGAGATACCGGCGATCTCTCCCATGAACTTCCGGTTTCCTCCGGTGAGCATCGCCCCCTCCAGCACGCCGGTCAGGCCGTTGCCGGGAACGGCGCGAAAATCAGAAACCCCTTCGCCCTCTGCCAGTCCCCTCTCCTTTGCCAGTGTCAGAATGGCTCTGGCCAGGGGATGTTCGCTTTTTTGTTCCAGTGCATAGGCCATGGCAAGCAGCTCTTCCTCCCCGACGCCGGGCGCCGGCAGGATGTCTGTCACCTTCGGTTCACCGCTGGTGATGGTGCCTGTCTTATCCAGGGCAACGATATCTACTTTGCCCGTCTCTTCCAGAGAGACCGCTGTCTTGAACAGGATGCCGTTTTTCGCTCCCATGCCGTTGCCCACCATGATGGCCACCGGTGTGGCCAGACCCAAGGCGCAGGGACAGCTGATCACCAGCACAGAGACAGCTCTGGCAAGGGAAAAACCGATTTCCTCCCCGGCAATCAGCCAGACGAGCAGAGTGAGAACTGCGACGGAAATCACCGCCGGCACGAAAACGCCGGACACCCGGTCCGCCACCTTGGCAATGGGCGCTTTGGTGGCCGCCGCATCGCTGACCATCTGGATGATCTGGGAGAGGGTGGTATCTTCGCCCACCCGGGTAGCCCGGCAGCGGATGAAGCCGGACTGATTGGCGGTGGCCGCCGAGACGGAGTCTCCCGGCTCCTTGTCCACGGGGATGCTCTCCCCTGTCAGCGCGGACTCATTCACCGCGCTGGTCCCCTCCAGCACAATGCCGTCCACCGGGATATTCTCGCCGGGACGAACCACGAAGAGATCGCCGATTTGCACCTGGTCGACGGAGACTTCTCTTTCTTCTCCTTCCCGGAGGATAGTGGCCGTCTTCGGCGCCAGCTTCATCAGACCTTTGAGCGCGTCGGTGGTCCTTCCCTTGGAGCGGGCCTCCAGCGTCTTGCCCACGGTGATCAGGGTAAGAATCATGGCCGCCGACTCGAAATAAAACTCATGCATGTAGCTCATAACCGCCGCCGTATCTCCCTGCAGCTGCGCGCCGCTCATGGCCAGCAAAGCGTAGACGCTGTAGCAAAAAGAAGCGCCGGAGCCCATGGCCACCAGGGTATCCATGTTTGGCGCCCGGTGGATCAGCCCTTTAAAACCGCTGATAAAAAACTTTTGATTGATCACCATGACGATGACCGCCAGCAGCATCTGCAGGATACCCACCGCCACGTGATTGCCTTCCAGTACGCCAGGCAGGGGCCAGCCCCACATGGTATGTCCCATGGACAGGTACATCAGGGGGATCAGGAAGCATAAAGAGGCAATCAGCCTTCGCACCAGCGCCGGCGTCTCATGATCCTCCAGCATACTCTCATCCGCCGCCGGACTTTTCCCGGCAGTCTGTCCGCCTTTGACGGAAGCGTGATAGCCCGCCTGCTCCACAGCGGCGATGATATCCTGGGGTGATGCGCTGCCCTCCACCCCCATGGAATTGGTAAGCAGACTCACCGAGCAAGAATCCACTCCCGGCACATGGGATACGGCCTTTTCCACCCGGGCGCTGCAGGCTGCGCAGCTCATGCCCGTTACGGTATATTGCTCCATTTGACAACACCTCATTTCTCAATGTATTATTTCATCAGTTTTTGCAGCGTCAGTACCAGTTCGTCTATGGTCTCGTCTTTTCCCTCCCGGATATCATCCGCCACGCAGGTGCGGATATGGTTGGCCAGCAGCACCTTGTTAAAGCTGTTCAGCGCCGCGTTGACCGCCGAGACCTGAATCAGGATGTCAGGACAGTAAGCATCGTTTTCTACCATCTTTCTGATGCCGCGCACCTGACCCTCGATCCGGTTCAGGCGGTGGATGAGATCCTTATACTCTTTCTCTGTCCGTTCCTTGGTTCTATGACAGCATTCCCGATTTTCTTCCATCCTCGTATTCCTCCTTCGCTTCTTCATTATATACCCTATCGGGGTATATTGCAAGGGAAAATCCGACAAATTTTATCGGATTTTTTTATAAAGAAAAACGACCGGCCCTTCACCAGTCGTTCTCGAAAATTATCTCTTATGCTTCTGCGGCAGCTGCAGCCTCTGCCTGCACAGTCTCTTTTGCCTCTTCC
>LHCFC04200__coassemble_1076_pt1 | contig 14437 bp, 10 predicted proteins | sample LHCFC04200__metabat2_low_PE_018 | metagenome-assembled genome bin LHCFC04200
CCTGCGACCTCACGGCCCCCAGCCGTGCGCGCTACCAAGCTACGCCATACCCCGCTTTTTGGAACGTTTTTTATTATAGCAGAAGATTTGTTGCTTGTAAAGAATTTTTTTTAAAAAAAAGAATAAAGTATATTGCAATATGTAGCAGTGATAAAAAAATATTAAATTTTTATTTTTTATGATGACTTTTTCGTTTTTTTATGTATAATATCTATTTAGTGACACGTGTTAATGAGTTAGGAGGTTACATTATTATGGCAAAGATTGATTTAAGTAAGTATGGCATCACCGGCACGACAGAAATCGTTCATAATCCGTCCTATGAAGTATTGTTTGAAGAAGAGACCAGACCGGAGCTGGAAGGTTTCGAAAAAGGACAGGTAAGTGAACTGGGTGCAGTGAACGTAATGACAGGTATTTATACAGGACGTTCACCGAAAGATAAATTCATCGTTATGGATGAAAATTCCAAAGACACAGTATGGTGGACATCTGATGAGTATAAGAACGACAACCATCCGGCGTCAGAGGAGACATGGAAAGCTGTTAAAGAAATTGCACTGAAAGAGCTTTCCAATAAGAGACTGTTCGTGGTTGACGCTTTCTGCGGAACGAATGAGGACAGCCGCATGGCAGTTCGTTTCATCGTGGAAGTTGCATGGCAGGCTCACTTCATCAAAAACATGTTCATCCAGCCGACAGAGGCAGAACTGGAAAACTTTGAGCCGGATTTCGTATGCTACAATGCTTCCAAAGCGAAAGTGGAAAACTACAAAGAGCTGGGTCTGAACTCAGAGACAGCAGTTGTGTTTAATATTTCCAGCCGTGAGCAGGTAATCCTGAACACATGGTACGGCGGTGAGATGAAGAAAGGTATGTTCTCCATGATGAACTACTATCTGCCGCTGAAAGGAATCGCTTCCATGCACTGTTCTGCCAATACAGATCTGAACGGTGAAAATACAGCGATCTTCTTCGGACTTTCCGGAACCGGAAAGACGACGCTGTCCACCGATCCAAAGAGACTGCTGATCGGCGATGACGAGCATGGATGGGATGACGAAGGTATCTTCAACTTCGAAGGCGGATGCTATGCAAAGGTTATCAACCTGGATAAAGAGTCCGAGCCGGATATCTACAACGCCATCAAACGCAACGCGCTTCTGGAGAACGTTACTCTGGATGCAGACGGCAAGATCGATTTCAATGATAAGAGTGTGACGGAGAATACCCGTGTATCCTACCCGATCAACCACATTGAAAATATCGTACGTCCTGTTTCCGCGGCCCCGGCAGCCAAGGAAGTGATCTTCCTGTCAGCGGACGCATTCGGCGTTCTGCCGCCGGTATCTATCCTGACACCGGAACAGACACAGTACTATTTCCTGTCCGGATTTACCGCAAAACTGGCCGGAACAGAGCGTGGTATCACAGAGCCCACACCGACCTTCTCCGCATGCTTCGGACAGGCATTCCTGGAACTGCATCCCACCAAATATGCAGAGGAGCTGGTTAAGAGAATGAAAGCCAGCGGAGCAAAGGCATATCTGGTAAATACCGGATGGAACGGAACCGGAAAGAGAATCTCCATCAAAGATACCCGCGGTATCATCGATGCGATCTTAAACGGCGATGTGCTGAAGGTACCGACCAAGAAGATTCCGATCTTCGGATTTGAAGTTCCCACAGAGCTTCCGGGCGTTGACACCAACATTCTGGATCCCCGCAATACTTATGCGGACGCTTCCGAATGGGATGCAAAAGCCAAAGATCTGGCTGGAAGATTTATCAAGAATTTTGCAAAATACGAAGGAAACGAAGCTGGCAAGGCCCTTGTTGCAGCCGGTCCTCAGTTATAAAAACAGATTCTGTTATCGGGTGCGGAAAGATCCGCACCCGATTTTTTCAGAAAACGGTTGACAAAATAAATTATTTAATGGTACTCTGTTAAAGAAGCAAATATATAAATGCGAAGACGAGGAATAGTACATCCCTTTTTGAATTCAGAAAGCTGCCGGGTGATGCGAGACAGCTGAGAAAACGGATGGAACTCGCCTCTGAGCGGCTGCCCGAAATCTCCGTGAGAGTAGACGCAGACGGAAACCCGACCGTTACCATGGGAAGGATATCGACAGATGTCTGTATCCGATGAGAGTATGAAGTATTTCATAAAATAAGAGTGGTACCGCGTAGACTGACAGTCTTTCGTCTCTTGCTGAAAAGCCAGGGAACGGAGGGCTTTTTTTCGTGTCTTTCGTAAGTTTTAAAAATCAGGAGGGAAAAATCATGATGAACTACAGAAAATACAAAAGGCAGTATTTTATGCCGCCGGAAGACTGCTATGACTGGGTGAAAAAAGAATATATCGAAAAAGCGCCCGTCTGGTGCAGCGTGGATCTGCGGGACGGCAATCAGGCGCTGGTGATCCCCATGAGTCTGGATCAGAAGGTGGCTTTCTTTAAACTTCTGGTGGATATCGGATTTAAGGAGATCGAGGTGGGCTTCCCGGCTGCGTCCGATACGGAATATATTTTCCTGCGGACGTTGATCGAACAGAATCTGATTCCCGATGATGTCACCATCCAGGTGCTGACCCAGGCCAGAGAGCACATCATCCGCAAAACCTTTGAAGCGTTAAAGGGAGCCAAAAAGGCGGTGGTTCATGTATACAATTCCACTTCCCTTGCACAAAGAGAGCAGGTGTTCCGGAAATCAAAAGAGGAGATTTTAAAGATTGCCGTGGACGGAGCGGCGCTGCTGAAAAAACTGGCCGATGAGACGGAGGGGAATTTCCTGTTTGAATACAGCCCGGAGAGCTTTACCGGTACGGAACCGGAGTATGCCCTGGAAGTGGTAAATGCCGTCCTGGATGTATGGCAGCCAACGGCGGATAAAAAGGCCATCATCAATCTTCCTGTGACGGTGGAGCATTCCCTGCCCCATGTCTATGCCTGCCAGATCGAATATATGCACAAGCATATGAAATACCGTGACAACGTGGTACTGTCCTTGCATCCCCATAACGACAGGGGCTGCGGCGTGGCGGATACGGAGCTGGGCATTCTGGCCGGCGCGGACCGGATCGAGGGTACGCTGTTTGGAAACGGGGAGCGTACGGGAAATGTGGACATCGTGACGCTGGCCATGAACATGTATTCCCAGGGGGTGGACCCGCAGCTGAAGTTTGATAATATGCCGGATATCTGTGAAAAATATCAGGAGTATACCGGCATGGAGATCAACGCCAGAAGTCCCTACAGCGGTTCGCTGGTGTTTGCCGCCTTCTCCGGTTCCCATCAGGACGCCATCGCCAAGGGCATGAAATGGATCGAGGAAAAGACGCCGGGACAGTGGACGGTGCCTTATCTTCCCATCGATCCGACGGATATCGGCAGAAATTACGATGCGGACGTGATCCGGATCAACAGCCAGTCCGGTAAAGGAGGCGTCGGATATATCCTGGAAACCAAATTTGGTTTATGTCTGCCGGCGAAGATGCGGGAGGCCATGGGTTACGCGGCCAAAGAGGTGTCCGATCATACCCACAAAGAGCTGCATCCGGATGAAATCTTTGAGCTTTTCAAGAAGAGATTTGAAAATATTGTGGAACCGTACAATATCGTGGAGGTTCATTTCCAGCAAAAAGACGGCATTACCACTCAGGTGACCTCCACCTTCCATAGAGAAAAGGTTACCACGGAGGCGACAGGAAACGGCCGTCTGGACGCGGTGAGCAATGCGCTGAAAAAAGCGTACGGGCTGGACTATCAGCTGGTAACCTACCAGGAGCATGCGCTGGAGAAAAGCTCCAGTTCCAGAGCCATCGCCTATGTGGGCATCCAGACGCCGGAGGGCAAAATGGCCTGGGGCGCCGCGGTGGATCCGGATATTATCCGCGCGTCCATCGACGCTCTTGTGACAGCGATCAACAACCGCTGATCTTGCGATTTTGGTCGAAAAGTGGAGAAAGACCTATTGAAAAATAGGCATTTTCCCCGAAAAAGTGGAGAAGAATTAGTGAAATAAGCCAAAAATGGTGCTTTTCTATTGACTTTGACCGTTTGACTCTCTATACTTTTCTTAGTGTCCGATACAATTTGTGATTAAAGGGATAGTATATGGAGAGTATCAGAAGACTGCTGTGCATGGCAAGAAGTTTGCTTGGACAGATCAGGAAAGAGCGCAGGCTGTCAAAAAGAGCCGCTCTGGCCGGGGTGATCGTTGCCGCTGCCACGGTTGGCATGACGGCAGGAGCGGCGAAGGCTTCCCATGAGGAGCAGATCCGGGAGGAACAGCAGCTGCAATCGTCCCAGGATGCATCGGATCCGGAGGAGGATCCGCAGCTGCAGGAGCCTTCCAGGCAGGAGCTCCCAAGTCTTCCCGTGGGTTTTACGGGAATTATAGAGGGAGTGGAAGCTGCGAAGGCGTCCAACAGTGAATATCATCCCATCGGAACCAGTGTGGAAGATGTGCTGGTGGGACAGCGGACGGCCAGACGGGAAGAGGTGTCCCAGTTTGACGCGGGAGAGCTGATCGAGGAATCAGTTAATACCATTGACGACCAGTCCTGGAAATTGGTGGAGAAGACAAAGATTTCCGATAAGGATTATGAGACGCTGCTGGCTATCGTGGAGGCGGAGGCCGGCGGAGAGGATATCAAAGGAAGGATCCTGGTGGCCAATGTGATTTTCAACCGTGTCAAAAGCGATCAGTTCCCGGATACGGTGACGGAGGTCGTCTATGAACGGTCCGGCGGAAGTCCGCAGTTTTCGCCGACGGCGGATGGAAGGATTCACACGGTTACCGTGTCAGATACCACCAGGGAGGCGGTGAACCGGGCCATCGACGGCGAGGATTATTCCCAGGGAGCGCTGTTTTTCCTGGAGCGGGAGTATTCCGAAGAGCAGAATGTCAAATGGTTTGACACCAATCTGAAGTTTCTGTTCCAGCACGGCGTGCACAGTTTTTATACGTATTAATCTGAACAGATAAAAAGACAGACTGCCGCAGTCCGGTGACAAGCCGGACCTGCGGCAGTTTTGCGTGAAAAGGAAAGGCGCTTTGTTTGTAAAATCCCTTTGCAGGGATTTCATTTTATGATATAGTATCAACAGAATAAAACGGGAGAAAGGATAATGCAGATGGATATTTTATATAGAAGTACAAGAGGAAACGCAGAGACGGTGACGGCTTCCCAGGCGATTTTAAAAGGTCTGGCCGATGACGGCGGACTGTTTGTGCCGGAGCGCATCCCGGCTCTGGATGTGGATATGGATACGCTGGCCGGGATGACTTACCAGGAAGTGGCCTATGAGGTGATGAGCCGGTTCCTGACGGATTTTACGAAAGAAGAACTGCAGACCTGCATTGCCAGAGCCTACGATGAAAAATTTGATACCGATGAGATCGCCCCGCTGCACCAGGCGGACGGCGCGTATTTCCTGGAGCTTTTCCACGGCGCCACCATCGCTTTTAAAGATATGGCTCTTTCCATCCTGCCCCATCTGATGACGACGGCGGCCAGGAAAAATCAGGTGCACAATGATATCGTGATTCTGACGGCCACTTCGGGGGATACGGGAAAAGCGGCGCTGGCCGGGTTCGCCGATGTGCCTGGCACCAGGATCATTGTGTTCTATCCCAAGGACGGCGTCAGCCCCATTCAGGAAAAGCAGATGGTGACGCAAAAGGGGGAGAACACTTTCGTGGTCGCCATCCGCGGTAATTTTGACGACGCCCAGACCGGCGTGAAAAAGATGTTCAGCGACGAAGAGCTGTCCAGGAAGCTGGATCAGGCGGGATATCAGTTTTCTTCGGCCAATTCCATCAATATCGGCCGTCTGGTGCCCCAGGTGGTTTATTACGTGTACGCTTATGCCACACTGTATAAACAAGGGAAGATCGGCAGGGACGAAAAGATCAATGTGACGGTTCCCACGGGGAATTTCGGCAATATCCTGGCGGCTTACTATGCAAAGCAGATGGGACTGCCCATCGATATGCTGCTTTGCGCTTCCAACGAGAATAAGGTTCTGTATGATTTCTTCAAAAGCGGAACTTATGACAGAAACCGGGAATTTATCCTGACCTCGTCTCCCTCCATGGATATCCTCATCTCCAGCAATCTGGAACGGCTGATTTACCATCTGACCGGCGACGATGCGGACCAAAACCGGGCGTTCATGGAATCTTTGTCCCGGGAAGGCCGATATGCCATTACGCCAGAGATGAAGGAACAGCTTTCTGATTTCTATGGGAATTATGCCAGCGAGGAGGAGACAGCCGCTGTCATCGCTGATATCTACCGCAAGGATGGATACGTGATCGATACCCACACGGCGGTGGCAGCCGATGTATACCGGAAGTATCGCAAAGAGCGGGATAACGGCAGAAAAACGGTGATCGCTTCCACGGCCAGTCCCTTTAAATTTACCAGAAGCGTGATGAAGGCCATCGATTCCGGCTGTGATGATCTGACAGATTTCCAGCTGGTGGACAGATTGTCAGAACTCTCCCAGGTGAAAGTGCCAAAGGCCATCGAGGAGATCCGCACGGCGGCTGTGCTTCACGATACGGTGGTGGAAAAAGACGGCATGAAGGGAATCGTGGAAAGGATTCTGGGGATTCATTGAGAAATGAAAAATCTATGTATGGTTCTTGTAAAATGACATAAAATAATGTATAATCAGAATTAAAGAAAAGGTTGTGGTAACCTGGAATGTTCGAAGCCCTATTAATTTTGAACCTACAACTTAAAAAAGGGAGTCTTACATCGTCCGACGGATGTCAGGCCTCACGTCGTGGAAGGCAGAAGCCGGATTGCGGACACCCACCTAGCCGAGTGCTAGGACTCAAAAAATAGGAACGGCATCCCGGGCCCACAAAAGACAAAGAGAGAGTCATTGTAAGATGGCTCTCTTTTCATAGCGGAGAATGATAAAAACGCAGACCTGCTGCTATTGAGAATGGATATGAGATCATGAAAAATTTTTTGAAAGTCGTAAATGGATTCATTGAACGGTCCAACCGGGATCATATCAGCGCCTATGCAGCTCAGAGCGCCTATTTCATTCTGCTTTCTTTTATCCCGTTTATCCTTCTTTTGATGACTTCCGTGCGTTATACGCCGCTGACGCAGAGCATGGTGCTGGAAGCGGTGGTGCGGGTAACGCCGGAAGAATTCCAGAATTTTGTTAAAATGATTATTCTGGAGGTTTACTCCAAAAGTCTGGCGGTTGTGCCGCTGACGGCTATCATCACGCTGTGGACGGCGGGGAAGGGACTTCAGGGTCTGACCAACGGCCTGAACAGCGTTTATCAGGTGTATGAAACCAGGAATTACTTTGCGGCCAGGATCCGCTCGGCATTGTATACGCTGATTTTTATCGTACTGATCGTGGCGACATTGATCCTGCTGGTATTCGGCAACAGCATACAGGGAGCGCTGGTGGAGCATCTGCCTTTTATCAGCGGCGTGACGGAAAGCATTCTTCAGATGCGTACGGCTCTTTCCCTGGTCGTGCTCTCGACGGTGTTTCTGATGATGTATAAGTTTTTGCCGAATCGGAAAGCCACTTTGAAAAGCCAGCTGCCGGGTGCGGTGATCTCCGCCGTGGCATGGTCGGTGTTTTCCCTGTGTTTTTCCATTTATCTGGATCTTTTCAGCGTGGCCAATATGTACGGAAGCCTGACGACCCTGATCATGATTATGCTGTGGATGTATTTCTGCATGTTTATCTTTTTGCTGGGTGCGGAGATCAACGCATACTTTGAAGACCGGTTTCGCAGGCTGCAGCAGGCGGCTATGGAGCATCTGCGGATGGAGATGCGTTCTTTCGCCGGCGGGGAGGAAGAAGAGCAAAGAGAAAAGAGGGAAGAAAAGAAGGAAAAATAATTTTATCTTGACAGTACGCCCTTTTGTGATAGAATTGTAGATGATATGTAAACAGGCTGTGAAGGTGTCAGTAGACATATGCTTTCTGTCAGAGAGGAGAAGTCACCGGCTGAAAGCTTTTCCGAGTTCAGGCATATGTTGAGGTTCCCACCCAAGCCGCATTCCTGAAAACTGCAGTAGGGAGTGCCGTAAGAAGCGCGTTAAGCTTCCACGAGTGCCCGCACCGGTGCGGGAATCAGGGTGGTACCACGGATTATCGCTTCGTCCCTATGTCAGGGACGGAGCTTCTTTTTTTGTAAAGGAGGAAAAATATCATGAATGAGAACATGAAAGACAGACTGCAGTCGATTCTGGATGAGGCGATGCAAAGCATTCAGCAGTCTGATGCACTGGACAAATTAAATGACGTCCGCGTCAGCTTTCTGGGAAAGAAAGGGAAACTGACCTCCGTGTTAAAGGGCATGAAGGATGTGGCGGCGGAGGAACGGCCCATCGTGGGTCAGATGGTAAACGACGCCAGACAGACCATCGAGCAGCATCTGGAGGAGACGAAGAAACGGCTGGAGAAAGCTATCCGGGAGCGTCAGATGGAGGAGGAGACCATCGACGTCACGCTGCCGGCCAGACGGGCCAGCGTAGGCCATCGCCATCCCAACACCATCGCCCTGGAGGAGATGGAGCGGATCTTTATCGGCATGGGCTATGAGGTGGTGGAAGGTCCGGAGATCGAATACGATCTTTATAATTTCGAAAAACTGAACATTCCTGCCAACCATCCGGCCAAGGATGAGCAGGATACCTTTTACATCAACAAAGATATCGTCCTTCGTACCCAGACTTCACCGGTGCAGGCCAGAGTGATGGAGCAGGGAAAACTTCCCATCCGCATGATCTCTCCCGGCCGCGTGTTCCGCTCCGATGAAGTGGATGCCACCCACTCTCCTTCTTTCCATCAGATTGAAGGACTGGTGGTGGACAAAAACATTACTTTTGCGGATCTGAAAGGAACGCTGGAACAGTTTGCCAAGGAACTGTTCGGGCCGGAGACCAAGACCAAGTTCCGTCCTCACCATTTCCCGTTCACAGAGCCCAGCGCCGAGGTGGATGTTTCCTGCTTTAAATGCGGCGGAAAGGGATGCCGTTTCTGTAAGGGATCCGGCTGGATCGAGATCCTGGGATGCGGCATGGTGCATCCCCATGTGTTCGAGATGTGCGGTATCGACCCGGAAGTGTACACCGGATTTGCTTTCGGCGTGGGGCTGGAGCGTATCGCGCTGCTGAAATATGAAATCGACGATATGCGTCTGCTGTATGAGAACGACGACCGGTTCCTGAAACAGTTCTGACAGGGGATAGGAGGAAAAAGAGGATGAATACATCATTATCATGGATCAAACAGTACGTACCGGATCTGGATGTGACGGCACAGGAATATACGGACGCCATGACGCTGTCCGGCACTAAAGTGGAAGGATTTGAAAGGCTGGATGAGGATCTGGAGGATATCGTGATCGGACAGATCGAAAAGATCGAACCGCATCCCGATGCGGACAAGCTGATCGTCTGCCAGGTGAACGTGGGTTCAAAAACCGTCCAGATCGTGACGGGGGCGCCAAACGTGAAAGAGGGCGACAAGGTTCCGGTGGTTCTGGACGGCGGCCGCGTGGCGGGCGGTCACGATGGCAAGATGACGCCGGGCGGCATCCGAATCAAGAAAGGAAAGCTGCGGGGCGTGGAGTCCTGCGGTATGATGTGCTCCATCGAGGAGCTGGGCAGCACGAGAGAGATGTACCCGGAGGCGCCGGAATACGGTATCTATATTTTCCCGGAGGACGCCAAGGTGGGAGAAAGCGCCATCCATGCGCTGGGGCTGGATGATGTGATCTTCGAGTATGAGATCACCTCCAACCGGGTGGACTGTTACGGCGTGATCGGTATTGCGAGAGAAGCCGCCGCCACTTTTGGAAAAGAATTTCATCCGCCGGTGGTGAAGGAGACCGGAAATGAGGAGGATGCCCATGATTACATCAAGGTGACGGTAAAGGATAAGGAACTTTGTCCCCGCTACTGTGCCCGGGTGGTGAAAAATGTCAAAATCGGGCCTTCTCCCAAATGGATGCAAAGATGTCTGGCGGCCAATGGAATCCGGCCTATCAATAACCTGGTGGATATCACCAACTATGTGATGGAAGAGTATGGTCAGCCCATGCACGCCTATGACCTGGATACCATCGCCGGACGGGAAATCATCGTGCGAAGAGCGGATAAAGACGAGAAGTTTATCACTCTGGACGGTCAGGAGCGGACCATGGACGACTCTGTGCTGATGATCTGCGACGCAAAGAAAGCGGTGGGTATCGCCGGCATCATGGGCGGCGAGAATTCTATGATTACGGATTCGGTGAAGACGGTGCTTTTTGAGGCAGCCTGTTTTGACGGCACCAACATCCGTCTTTCCAGCAAGAAAGTGGGACTGCGTACAGACGCTTCCGGCAAGTTTGAAAAGGGGCTGGATCCCAACAATGCCAAAGCGGCCATCGACCGGGCCTGCCAGCTGATGGAAGAGCTGGGCGCCGGCGAGGTGATCGGCGGCACGGTGGATGTCTATACGAAGAAAAAAGAGCCGGTGCGGGTTCCCTTTGAGCCGGAGAAAATCAACGCCCTGCTGGGAACCGATCTTTCCCGGGAGCAGATGCTGGAGTATCTGGCGCGGGTGGAGCTGGCTTACGATGAGACGGCCAATGAGATCGTGGCTCCCACTTTCCGTCAGGATATTTTCCGTACGGCGGATCTGGCGGAGGAAGTGGCCCGCTTCTACGGATATGACAACATTCCCATGACGCTGCCAAGCGGCGAGGCCACCACAGGGAAAAAGTCCTTTAAGATGCGCGTCGAGGAGACGGCCAGGGAGGTGGCGGAATTCTGCGGATTCTCCCAGGGTATGTGCTACTCCTTTGAAAGCCCCAAGGTGTTTGACAAACTGCGGCTTCCCGCTGACAGTCCGCTGCGCCGGGCAGTGACCATCTTAAATCCTCTAGGAGAAGATTTCAGCATCATGCGGACCATTTCCCTGAACGGTATGCTCACTTCTTTGGCCACCAATTATAACCGGAGAAATAAGAATGTCAGACTGTATGAGCTGGGCAATATCTATCTGCCCAAGCAGCTGCCGCTGACGGAGTTACCAAAGGAGAGGATGATGTTTACGCTGGGCATGTACGGCGAGGAGGATTTCTTTACCATGAAAGGCGTGGTGGAAGAATTCCTGGAAAAAGTCGGGATGCATAAAAAAGTCCAGTACGATCCCTCTGATAAGAAACCCTTCCTGCATCCGGGCCGTCAGGCAGACGTGATTTATGAGGGAACCTGCCTGGGCTATCTGGGCGAGATCCACCCGGAAGTAGCAGATCAGTACGATCTGAAGACCCGGGTTTATGTGGCCGTGGTGGATATCCTGTCCGTACTGGAATACGCCACCTACGACAGAAAGTATACGGGCATCGCCAAATATCCGGCGGTGACCAGGGACATCAGCATGGTGGTGCCCAAGACGGTTATGGTGGGCGAGATCGAGAAAATCATCGAGCAGCGGGGCGGAAAGATCCTGGAATCTTACCAGCTCTTTGACGTCTACGAAGGCGACCAGATCGAAGAAGGATATAAATCGGTGGCCTACTCCATCACGTTCCGTGCTGCGGACAGAACCTTGGCGGAGGCGGATATTACCGCCGCGATGAAGAAGATACTGAACGGTTTGGAAGGATTGGGAGCTGTCTTAAGACAGTAAATGCATATGAAATTATATTTTATCAGACACGGCGAAACCGTGTGGAATACGCAGGCAAAACTTCAGGGGAAATCCGATATTCCCCTGAATGAAAAAGGGGTGGCGCTGGCCCGCGTCACCGGAGAGGCCCTGGCGGACGTACCTTTCGCAGCTATCTATTCCAGCCCTTTAAAGAGGGCGCTGCAGACGGCGCAGCTGGTGGCGGGGGACAGGGACGTCCCCATCGTCACAGACCAGAGATTGGAGGAAATCGGTTTCGGTATCTGGGAGGGCCTGTCCTGCCATAAGGATCACTACGAGATTCCATCGGATTCTTTCCAGGACTTCTTTTTGGATCCCTTTGGTTACCAGCCGCCCGCCCAGGGGGAAACCGTACGGCACGTATGCGGCCGGACGGCGGATTTCCTGGAGGAACTGATCCGCAAAATGGGCAAAGAAGAGAGCAATGTGCTGATTTCCTGCCACGGCTGTACGCTGCGGGCCTTGATGAATTACTTTTATCAGGATTATACGGCCGGGTTCTGGAGAGGACACGTGCCCCCCAACTGCAGCGTCAGTATTGTGGAAGTAAAGGAAAAGGGCTTTTCTATCCTGGCTGAGGATAAGATTTTTTACGATAAAGACCGCATGGGCGATTATTACGGGGAGGGAACGAAGTGAAAACATCGGATTTTTATTATGATCTGCCCCAGGAGCTGATCGCCCAGGATCCGCTGAAAAAACGGTCGGATTCCAGACTGATGCACCTGGATAGGAAGACGGGTCAGATCTGCCATCAGCATTTCACGGATATCCTAAGGTGGCTGCATCCCGGCGACTGCCTGGTGATCAATGACACCAAGGTGATCCCGGCCCGGCTGTTCGGGCGAAAAGAGGATACGGACGCCCATATCGAGATCCTGCTGCTGAAACGCCGGGACAAGGACGTATGGGAGACGCTGGTAAAGCCGGGGAAAAAGGCGAAACCCGGGACGAAACTGATCTTCGGCGACGGCAGGCTAAAAGGTGAGGTGATCGACATTGTGGAAGAGGGCAACCGGCTGATCCGCTTTACCTATGAAGGCATTTTCGAGGAGATTCTGGATAGTCTGGGCGAGATGCCGCTGCCTCCCTATATCACCCATAAACTGGAGGACAAGAACCGCTATCAGACCGTCTACGCAAAGCATGACGGTTCGGCGGCGGCGCCCACGGCGGGCCTTCATTTCACCGAGGAACTGCTGGAACAGGTGAAGGCAAAAGGCGTTTCCATCGCCCATGTGACGCTCCATGTGGGGCTTGGAACCTTTCGCCCTGTGAAGGTGGAGGATGTGACCCAGCACCACATGCATTCGGAGTTCTACGTGGTGGAGGAAGAGCAGGCCCGGCTGATCAATGAGACGAAAGCGGCCGGCGGACGGATCATTTCTGTGGGAACCACCAGCTGCCGTACACTGGAATCCGCGGGAGATGAAACGGGCGTGGTGAAAGCCGGCAGCGGCTGGACGGATATCTTCATCTATCCGGGCTATCGGTTTAAAGTTATCGACGGGCTGATCACTAATTTCCATCTGCCGGAATCCACGCTGCTGATGTTGGTTTCCGCCCTGGCGGGCAAAGATACTATTATGAAAGCCTATGAGGAGGCAGTGAAGGAACGATATCGGTTTTTCTCCTTTGGGGATGCCATGTTTATCGACTGATTGTTACAAAAAAACTTATTTTTTACGAAAATCGCCTATTGGTTCCTGTTTTTTTAGGAGGAACCGAACATGAAGAGAGGCAATCGAATCAAAAGCCGGCTTTTGTCTGCTTTCCTGGTTCTGGTTATGCTGGTAACCATGGTTCCGTCATGGGCTTTTGCAGACCCGGTGACGAAACCGCAGGAGAAGCAGATGCAGTCGGAAGCGACTTCCCTTGAGGGGAAGGAGGAAGATTTTTTGCAGAGGAAAAGGAAGGAAATGTCCGAGAGACTGTCACGGCAGAGCCGATGGCTGTCACCACGTCCTTTAACTGGGGGATGACGCTGCAGGCGCTGGCCAAAGAGGAGGGCTGGGGCTTTTTGCTGCAGGCAGTATCCCAAAACAGACAGGATACGGGAACCCGTTATACGAAACAGCTGAAGACATCAGTGACACTGACCCTTCCTGGGGGACTGAACTTCCCGGAAGGAACGTATACATATGAAAACGGTGTGATCCGGGCGGGAGAAACGCCTGTCGTATCGCTGGACTCTCTGCCGGTGACCGTGACGGTGACAGACCTTGCAAGAAGGAGCGGACAGGAGCTGTCCTTTACACTGGCACAGGTCAGACCGGAGGGAGATGATCTGTCCGCAGAGCTGGAGGATATCAAGACCAGGATTCTCATCCAGGAGGAAGCTTTTTCCACAGAAGAAGATTCCGGGCTGTCCGCGGAGGGCGCTGTAACGATGAAAGCGTCCCTGGAGGCGGTTCCGGTCAGCGGCGACGACACGATAAAACAGGAGCAGGAAGCTCAGGCGCAGCTGCCGGATTCCCTTTATGAGGGAGAAAGTCTGTCAAAATCCCCTGTTCCGGACGGAGACGGGGAACCGACGCCGACTGCGGAGCCAACGCCCAGCGGGGAGCCGACGGAAGAACCGACACCGGACCCCAGTGGTGAACCGACGAAGGAACCGTCAGGAGAACCCAGCGGGGAACCGACGAAGGAACCGACAGATGTGCCGGAAACACCGGGGAAACGGCCTTCTTCTTCCCAGACCTCTGACACCTCTTCTGAGACAAAGAAGAAAAAGG
>LHCFC04200__coassemble_1613_pt1 | contig 10867 bp, 9 predicted proteins | sample LHCFC04200__metabat2_low_PE_018 | metagenome-assembled genome bin LHCFC04200
ACCGCCGCCCTGACAGAATCAGAAGTGGATATCCTGCTGGATCTGGTGGACAAACTGCGCAAAACCGGCGTGACCTGCATCTATATCTCTCACCGACTGGATGAAATCATGCGTCTGTGCGACGATATCACCATCCTCCGCGATGGACAGACCATCGAGACCCGTCCGAAGTCAGAAATGACAAAGAACGATATGATCTCCCTGATGGTAGGCCGCGAGATGAGCAACCTGTTCCCCCGTGTTCCCCACACCAGGGGTGAAGTGGGATTTGAAATTAAAAACTTCTCTGTTCCCCATCCCGATATTCCCGGCCGTATGCTGATCAAAAACGTGAGCCTGAAAGCATACAAAGGGGAAATCCTGGGTGTCTCCGGACTGATGGGCGCAGGACGTACGGAACTGTTCACCGCCGTCTACGGCGCGTTCCGCACCAAAGGTACCGGTGAAGTTTACATCGACGGCCAGAAGGTGGATATCAAAAGTCCTCTGGACGCTCTGAAAGCAGGCTACTTTATCGTAAGCGAAGACCGGAAAAAACTGGGACTGAATCTGATGATGAGTATCAAGGAGAATACTACGTTATCCTCCTTGGATAAGGTTTCAAAATTCGGTATCCTTAACGAAGATGCGGAAGTAGCCTATACGACTAAATACGTGGAGGAAATCCACACCAAAACACCCAGCATCGAAGTGCCGGTCAACACCCTCTCCGGCGGAAACCAGCAGAAAGTAGTCCTGGCCAAGGCTCTGATGAGTGAACCAAAGGTTATGATACTGGATGAACCCACCCGCGGCATCGATGTTGGCGCTAAATACGAGATTTATAAGATCATGAACGAACTGGTGGAAAAAGGCGTGGTCATCATCATGATTTCTTCTGAAATGGAAGAGATTTTCGGTATGAGCGACCGCATCATCACCATCGCAAACGGCGAGGTCACCGGCGAATTTGATATAGCGGAGGCGACTCAGGAAGACCTGATGCGCGCAGCTGTAGGGAAGGAGTAAAACAAATGGGAGAAGCAAAGAAAAAAAATAGCAGCATAGATTTTCGAACTCTGACAATGGTTCTGGTGCTGGTGCTTCTGTGGGTGGCCTTTACAGCGACCACCGGCGGAAACTTCCTCACCACACGTAACCTGTCCAACCTGATCCGTCAGGCAGCCTTCACCGGTATCATGGGCGTCGGCATGACGCTGGTCATCGTCACCGGCGGTATCGACCTGTCAGCCGGTATGACCATGGGATTCATCGGCTGTATCATGGCCGTATGTCAGGTATGGGGCGGCCTTTCCACCCCGGTCACCATCCTCATCGGTATCATCCTCGGTATCGTGATCGGCGTCATAGAAGGTGTTCTCATCGCTTACACTGATCTGGCTCCCTTCATCGTAACCCTGGGCGCACAGCTGGTATTCCGCGGCGGTATGCTGGCGGTAACCGGAGGCCAGACCATCGCTCCTTTCCAGGAGTCTTATAAATTCTGGGGAACCGCTTACCTGATCCCCCTGGCCGGCTGGATCATCGCGATCCTGGCCATCGTGTGTCTGCTGATCAGTGAACTGAGAAAACGGAAAGCAAAAGAAAAATATGGAACTCTGACGGAATCCATGGGATCCATGATCGGACGCTGGGCTGTCTTCTCCATTCTGATCCTGGCAGCAGTGTTCATCCTCAACGACTTTAAAGGTATCCCGATCCCCGTTATGGTTATGGCTATCGTAGTGGTCATCTTTACCTTTATCTCTCAGAAAACCACTTTCGGCCGCAGCATCTACGCCATCGGCGGAAATACGGCTGCTGCAAAATACGCCGGTATCAACGTAAAGAAAAACCTGACTCTGGTTTACATGCTTAACGGTCTTCTGTGCGCCGTGGCAGCAGTGGTTTACACCGCGCGTCTGAACGGCGGTACTGCTCAGGCAGCCAACGGAAACTACGAGCTGGACGCCATCGCATCCGCAGTTATCGGCGGTACTTCCATGACAGGCGGTATCGGTAAGGTTTCCGGCGCCATCCTCGGCGCTGTCATCATGATGTCCATCGACAACGGTATGTCCATGATGAACCTGGACGCCTACTGGCAGTTCATGGTAAAAGGCGTTATCCTGGTAGCCGCGGTACTGTTTGATACCCAAACACGCAAACGCCGCAAATAAAACTGCCGCTTTTCCTTATTACATACAACATTTTATCAAACTTCGGCCCCGCCAAAAGCTATGCAGCTTCCGGCGGGGCCGAAGTCCCTTCACATTTCTTTTTATACCTGCCTCTGGCACTTTCGTATCACATACTGTGCCGTCTGCACGTCCTTTTCTTCCACATATATGTAATACATGATCTCCACATTGATGTTCTCACCGATCTGTCCCAGGATGACGCCGGTTCCCCTGTTCTGCATCCCCATATTCACCGTTTTCGTCTCATAGGGAATATTGCTCTGCTTCAGTGCGGTTATGATCAGCCCGAACAGTTCCACATCACTGGTCAGAAACACCTCCTGCATCCCTTTTTTCTGAAAAAACATATAGTCAGCCCCTCCTTATCCCATGATTCCACTGTACATTCCGTTTTTGCCATTATACCATACCATTTCTTCAAAGGCACGGATGATTTTTCTTCCAGCGAAGAATTTCTTCCAGCTTCTCTTTTACCTCCCGTTCCCCGCCTTCTTCCGTGGGTTCATAGTATCTTCTGTCCTTTAACGCGTCGGGAAGGCATTGCATGGCGCTTACTTTTTCTTCCGTATCATGGGCATAGATATACCCTTTCCCATAATCCAGCTCTTTCATAAGACCGGTGGGCGCGTTGCGGATCTGCAGAGGAACCGGCTGGGCCGGCATGCTTTTGATATCCGCCTTGCAGCTTTCGCAGGCCCGGTACAATGCATTGGACTTGGGCGCCATGGACAGATACACCGCCGCATGGGTCAGATGGACATCACACTCCGGCATCCCCAGAAAGTGACAGGCCTGATAGGCGGCGACGGCAACCTGCAGCGCGTGGGAATCAGCCATGCCCACGTCCTCGCTGGCAAACCGTACCAGACGCCGGGCGATATAGAGGGGATCCTCGCCGCCGTCCAGCATCCGGCACATCCAGTAGACGGCCGCATCCGGATCGCTGTTGCGCATGGATTTGTGGAGGGCGGAGATCAGATTGTAATGTTCTTCCCCGTTTTTATCGTAAAGCAGCGACCGGCGGTTCATACACTGGGAAAGGATCTCCTCATCGACACAGAGGGTTCCCTGCTCATCCAGCCGCCCGTTCAGCACGGCCATCTCCAGGGTATTGAGCGCCGTTCTGGCGTCCCCGTTGGCAAATCTGGCGATAGAGCGCAGCCAGTCGTCCTTCATATCAACTTTTCTGTTTCCGAATCCTTTGGGGCTTCTCATGGCATGGATCAGCAGTTCATAGAGATCCTGTTCCGTCAGAGGTTTCAATATGAATACTTTGCACCGGGACAGCAGCGCAGAGTTGATCTCAAAGGAAGGGTTCTCCGTGGTGGCTCCCACCAGGATAATGCTGCCTTTTTCCACGTAGGGCAAAAAGGCGTCCTGCTGCGCCTTATTGAAACGGTGAATCTCATCTGCAAAGAGCAGGGTACGGATTCCCATCCGGCGGTTGCCCTCCGCCTGGTTCATGACTTCCTTTATTTCTTTGATCCCGCTGGTGACGGCGGAAAATTCCACGAAATCCGCCCTCGTCTGCCGGGCGATGATGCGGGCCAGGGTGGTTTTCCCCACACCGGGAGGCCCCCAGAAGATCATGGAGGAAATCTGATCCTTCTCGATCAGCGTCCTTAATATTTTCCCCTTGCCCACCAGATGTTTCTGTCCCACGTATTCATCCAGCGTCTCCGGTCTTAACCGGCTGGCCAGCGGCGCAGCCGTCTCCCGGTTGTCAAACAGGCTCATCTGTTCCATCACACGAAACGCCCCCTTAATTCAAATGACAGATATTCTGCTGCCGAAACAGCTCGTAGAAAATCAGTTCCTCCTGTTCCAGATCTTCGTGGTGCATGCTGACCGCGCTGATCTGCTGGTTTTCACAGGTCCTAAAATAATAGATTCCCTTGTCCGCGTTAACGCAGCAGGAATAAATCGTCTGATCCTCTTTTCCCTCCGGCGTAAGCACCGTCCCTTTCACCATGGAAACATTCTCCAGGATATGGAAGAACCGGGTGACGCTGTCGCCTTCCGCCTCTGTGGGACTGGAGTTATGTTTTAAAAACACCGTTTTCACAAACCGGGACGGAGACGAAGCGTCCCCGGGCAGCCCGACGGCTCCCATGCCCTGGCTGAATGGTTTCAGATCCAGACCGGCAGCGAACTGGTTTTCCGGCGCCTTTGCTGTCAGGTGAAGATAATTATTCAGGTTTGTGACCTGCCAGGGAAAGGACGGATTGTTGGTGAGCACACCGGGATCATTTTGATAAACTTTCAGTCCGTCTCTTTCCGGTTCCACCGTCAAACTGCCGGAAGCGTCGGAGATCATAAAATGCAGCTGCGCCGACGGCACATCCTCTCGAAAAGGCTGCGTGGTCAGATTTATTTTTTCCAGAAGTTCCTTCGCTTCTTTTACACACGCACATGCCGTAAGCAGATAAGGGATCAATTCATATACCGCCAGATTGATCCTGCCCTCCTGCGGCTGGCGATAAACAGCATTTCCCGGGAAATAAAGCCCGGCCATACCAAGTCCCTTCTCGTTAACCGCTTCCGCATAAAGCGGATAGTGATCCATCACAGATGCCATGCCAATCATGGCAAAGTGATGCTCCCTCTTTTCGCCATTTGTAAAATGAAACCGGTAATTTCTCGGTGTGATCACCACCTTCTCCCCGAATCCGCATTCCAGATCCAGGTTTCTTCCGAAGTAAAAGTCCTGCCCCTGATAAGTCATACACGTACACATAACCGATTCTCCCTTTTTCTCATGATACTCTATCCTGTCTGACATCTTAAGAAAATATTCCAGGATTTAAAGCCCCATGGCATCTTTCATGCTTTTTACATATTCTTTCACGTAAGGCACGCAGTCTTCTTTATACTGCCCGCACAGTTTCACGATGGCGGATCCCACGATCACACCGTCTGCACAGGAGGCCATTTCTTGGGCCTGCTGCGGTGTGGAAATGCCAAATCCCACGGCGCAGGGGATATCCTTTTCTTCCTTTACCAGACGCACCATGCTGCCGATATCCGTGGTGATGGAAGAGCGCACGCCCGTCACGCCAAGGGAAGAAACACAGTACAAAAATCCCTGCGCCTCCCGGGCAATCATCCGGATCCGCTCATGGGAAGTGGGCGCAATCAGAGAGATAAAATCCAGGCCGTACTGCCGGCAGACCGGATCAAACTCTTCCTTTTCCTCAAAGGGCACGTCCGGCAGGATCAGGCCGTCCATACCCAGATCCGCCGCTTTTTTTACAAACCGTTCTGTTCCGTAGGAAAATACCACGTTGGCGTAGGTCATGAAGACCAGCGGAATATCCGTATGCTTCCGAATCGATTTTACCATCTCAAAGATCTTATCGGTGGTCACGCCGCCGGACAGGGCCCGCACATTCGCAGCCTGGATCACCGGCCCCTCCGCCGTGGGATCGGAAAAGGGGATCCCCAGTTCGATAAGATCCGCTCCCGCCTCTTCCATGGCGTACACCAGTTTTTCGGTCACCTCCAAAGACGGATCCCCGCAGGTGATGAAGGGAATGAATGCCTTTCCTTTGTTAAATGCTTCCGCGATTCTGTTACTCATAGATATCCTCCCCTCTGTAGCGGGCGATGGCCGCACAGTCTTTGTCTCCCCGCCCGGAGATGGTGATCACCACGATCTGGTCTTTGTCCATGGCCGGAACCAGCTTTCTGGCGTAAGCCACCGCGTGGGCGCTTTCGATGGCAGGGATAATCCCCTCGATACGCGACAGATACTCGAACGCTTCCACCGCCTCTGCATCCGTCACCGGCACGTACTGCGCCCTGCCTGTATCATACAGGTGGGCATGCTCCGGTCCGATCCCGGGATAATCAAGGCCTGCGGAAATGGAATATACCGGCGCGATCTGTCCGTATTCATCCTGGCAGAAATAGGATTTCATGCCGTGGAAGATGCCCAGTCTTCCCGTGGAAATGGTTGCCGCCGTCTCCGCCGTATTGACGCCCCGGCCCGCTGCCTCGCAGCCGATGAGACGGACGCTTTCCTCCTGGATGAAATGATAAAAGGTTCCGATGGCATTGGAACCGCCCCCCACGCAGGCCAGTACCGTGTCCGGCAGCCTGCCTTCTTTTTCCATCATCTGTTCTTTGATCTCCTTGGAGATTACCGCCTGAAAATCCCGCACGATAGTGGGGAAGGGATGGGGGCCCATGACGGAGCCCAGTACGTAATGGGTATCCTCGATCCGGCTGGTCCACTCCCGCATAGTCTCCGACACCGCGTCTTTCAGCGTGGCGGTGCCGGTGGTCACCGGATGCACCTTCGCCCCCAGAAGCTTCATCCGGTACACGTTCAGCGCCTGACGGCGGGTATCTTCCTCACCCATGAAGATCTCACATTCCATTCCCATAAGCGCCGCCACGGTGGCCGTGGCCACGCCGTGCTGGCCGGCCCCCGTCTCCGCGATCACTCTGGTCTTTCCCATCTTCTTTGCCAGCAGCACCTGCCCCAGCACGTTATTGATCTTGTGGGAACCGGTGTGGTTCAGGTCTTCCCGTTTCAGATAGACCTTCGCCCCGCCCAGATCCTCCGTCATATGGGCCGCATAGTAAAGCCTCGACGGCCGGCCGGCATATTCATTCAATAAATCCGTCAGTTCCCGGTTAAACTGTGGATCCTTTTTATAATGTTCATAGGCCTCTTCCAGTTCCAGAACCGCATTCATCAGCGTTTCCGGGATATACTGGCCTCCGTGTATTCCAAATCTTCCCTTTGACATTTTCTTCTCCTTATCCCATTTGTCCATCCAGCGCCTTAAGCGCCGCTTTTTTATCCGGACTTCGCATCAATGTTTCTCCGATCAGCACCGCATCCACCTTCTGCTCATACAATCTTCGGATATCTTCTGCTGTGCGGATACCGCTTTCCGACACGAAGACCGTCTCCGGCGGCGCCAGTTTTCTCAAGCGGATACTGTTTTTTACATCCACCTGAAAGGTTTTCAGATCCCGGTTATTGACGCCGATGATCCTGGCTCCCGCTTTCCCGGCCCGTTCCACTTCCTTTTCATCGTGCGTTTCCACCAGCGCATCCATAGAAAGCTCTTCGGCCAGTTCCCGGAAAGCCTTCAGCTGCGCGTCGTCGAGCAGAGAACAAATCAAAAGCACCGCCGATGCGCCCAGCGCGTTGGCCTGGTAAATCATATATTCATCTATGGTAAAATCCTTTCTCAGCACCGGGATCTTCACCGCTGCGGCAATCTCCTTAAGGTATCGGTCAGAACCTTGAAAGTAAAAGGGTTCCGTCAGGCAGGAAATGGCGCTGGCCCCCGCCGCTTCATACTCCCTGGCAATCTCAAGATAGGGAAAGTCGGGAGCAATCACTCCCCTGGAGGGGGATGCCTTCTTCACCTCGCAGATATAAGACATCCCCTCTTTTTGCAGCGCGTTTAAAAAGCGTCCCTTTTTGGCGATCCTTACCTTTTCCTTTAACTCATCCAGGGAAACTTTCCTTTTTTCTTCCTGGATTCTCTCTTTTGTTTTCTTCGCGATTTCTTCTAATATATTCATGCGTTGCTCTCCCGGATAAATTCCTCCAGCTTGGCAGCCGCCGCTCCGCTGTCGATCAGCCGCTCCGCCATGGTTACCCCTTCTTCTATTGTACCGGTTTTTCCCGTAATGTAAAGAGATGCGCCGGCATTCAGGCAGACTGCCTGGCGTTTCGCTCCCCGTTCCCTGCCGTTTAAGATCGCCCGGGTGATTTCTGCGTTTTCTCCGGGTGTGCCGCCCTGAAGCTCTTCCTTGGAACATCTGGCATATCCGAACTGTTCCGGCGTCAGCACATAGGACTGGAACCATCCGTCCCGGATTTCACACACGGAAGTGGGGGCGCTCATGGAGATCTCATCCAGGCTGTCCTGACCGTAAACCACCATCCCTCTGGTCACGCCCAGTTTCATCATCACCTGGGCCAGGGGCTCCACCAGAGCTTCATCAAACACACCCATCAGCTCCATGTTTGCGCCGGCTGGATTGCTTAAGGGCCCCAGAATATTAAATACGGTCCGGATTCCCAGTTCTTTGCGGACCGGAGCCACATACTTCATGGCAATGTGGTAATTCTGCGCGAAAAGGAAACAAATATTGATCTTTTTCAGCAGCTGTGCGCTTTGCTCCGGCGACAGATTGATATTCACCCCCAGCGCCTCCAGCACATCCGCCGCTCCCGATTTGGAGGAAGCCGCCCGGTTGCCATGCTTCGCCACCGGAACGCCGCCGGCGGCGATCACCAGGGATGCCGTGGTGGAAATGTTAAAGGAATTGGAACCGTCGCCGCCCGTTCCCACGATTTCCAGCACGTTCAAATCATGAAGCAGCTTGATGCAGTGCGCCCGCATCCCGGCCGCTGAGGCCGTAATCTCCTCAATGGTCTCTCCTTTTAAAGACAGCGCCGTCAGATAAGAAGACATCTGCACCGGCGTTGCCTCGCCTCCCATGATCTCGTTCATAACCGCTTCGGCTTCCTGATAGGACAAATCTTCTTTTTTACTTAATTTAACAATCGCTTCTTTTATCATTTCTCACTGCCTCCATAAAATTTTCTATGATTTTTTTCCCGTCCGGCGTCATCACCGATTCCGGATGAAACTGAACGCCGAATATGGGATAGGTTTCATGCTCCACCGCCATGATCTCCCCCTCCTTTGACCGTGCCGTCACCTTCAGGCAGGAAGGAAGCGCCTCTTCCTCTGCCGCCAGGGAGTGGTATCTGGCCGCCGGAAATTCCCGCGGAAGACCGGCAAAGAGTTTTCCTTCTCCCGTCTGATACATCGTCTTTTTCTTCCCATGCATCAGCTCTCTGGCATAAGATACTTTTCCCCCAAATGCCGTGCAGATAGCCTGATGGCCAAGGCATACCCCCAGGATGGGAATCTCTCCTGCCAAAGCCTTGATAAGAGAAATACAGATTCCCGCATTTTCCGGCCGCCCCGGCCCCGGAGAGAGCACGATGGCTTCCGGTCTCCTCCTGCGGACTTCCTCCACCGTGAGTTCGTCATTTCGCACCACCTGAATATCCGGCTTCACCGAACCTAAAAGCTGATAAAGATTATAAGAAAAACTATCGTAATTATCGATCAATAATATCATAAGTCTACACCCTCCTCTGCCCGGCGGATCGCCTCCAGAACAGCTCCCGCTTTATTGCAGCACTCTTCAAACTCTTTTTGGGGAACGCTGTCAGCCACGATGCCGGCCCCGGAACGGATACAAATCTGCCCGTTTTTCTTATAAACCAGCCGGATGGCGATGCAGACATCCAGATTTCCCGTAAAGTCCAGATAGCCAACCGCGCCGCCGTAGATCCCCCGTTTACTTTTTTCCAGTTCATCGATAATCTGGCAGGCCCTAAATTTAGGCGCTCCCGACAGTGTCCCTGCCGGCAGAATCGCGTCCACCGCGTCTATCGCATCCTTGTCCCGCCGGATCTGTCCGGTCACCGTGGAACCCAGATGCATCACATGGGAAAAACGCTCCACGCCAAGGTACTGTTCCACTTTCACTGTGCCGATTTCACTGATTTTCCCGATGTCATTTCTGCCCAGATCCACCAGCATATTGTGTTCCGCCAGTTCCTTTTCATCCTGCAAAAGCTCCTTTTCCAAAGCCTGATCCTCTTCTTTATCCTTTCCCCTGGGGCGCGTGCCCGCCAGCGGAAAAATACTGAGTTTTCCCTGTTCCAGTTTCACCAGCGTCTCCGGCGAGGCCCCGGCGATTTCGATGTCATCGCTGGAAAAATAAAACATGTAAGGAGAGGGGTTGGAAGTGCGCAGCACCCGATAAGTATCGAACAGACTCCCCTGCGCCCTGGCTCTCATGGGATTGGAAAGTACTACCTGGAAAATGTCTCCTTCCCGGATGTATTCTTTTGCTCTTTCCACCATATGCTGGTATCTTTCCCTGGAAAACTGCGGAGAAATCTTTGACTGCAGTTTTAGCGGCGGAAAATTTTCTTTCCTTCCTGCTTTCAGCAGATCCGCCATTTCTTCCAGTTTTTTTACCGCTTTCTGGTATGAGTTCTCCAGATCATCCGCCATAACCCCCGTAATCAGGTAAATTTTCTGCCGGTAATGGTCAAAGGCAATCACCTGGTCAAAGAGCATCAGATCCATATCCCGGAAATCCTGATCTTCCTCTTCGGTCAATTTCAGTTTCGGCTCGCTGTATTTAATATAATCATAAGAAAAATAGCCTACGAGACCGCCGGTAAAGGGAGGAAGCTTTTCCAGCGAAGCGGATTTGTACTGCGCCAGAATCTTCCGAAGCGTTTCGCCCGGATGCGCCACATGACGGGTTTCCATCTTCTCGTTCCCCTCATCTTCTGTGGTTCTGATCTGCATTCTTCCTGCCGTACAGGTAATTTCCATGGTCGGGTCGCAGCCCAGAAAAGAATACCGGCCCCAGCTTTCCGCCTGCCCGGCGCTTTCCAGCAGGAAGCAGTGGCGGCTGGCCGCTCTTAAAATCCGCATTACCTCCACCGGTGTGTAAGCGTCCGCGAACAGCTCCCTGGAAAGGGGAATCCGCCGGTATTGTCCTTTCGCGGCCAGTTGTCTGATTGTGTCGAATGCTGGATAATACATGATGCACCTCCGTTTTCTGTGATGGATCTGCCAGAAGATTTTCGCCGTGCTCACCTCGCTTCGCTCGGTCGC
>LHCFC04200__coassemble_1848_pt1 | contig 9926 bp, 10 predicted proteins | sample LHCFC04200__metabat2_low_PE_018 | metagenome-assembled genome bin LHCFC04200
TTTCAGGAGGTATGTTATGGGAATGCATGCAAGAAGGAAACTGCAGGTACTGACAGCAGCGGCAGCGGTGTCTGTACTGGCCTGCGTGCCGGTATTTGCAGAAGACCAGAACTGGGAAGATAAAGCGGCGGCGGACGTGATATCCTGCGCCAATATCCGCAGCGAGGCCACTATACAGTCTGAGCGGCTGGGCGTCCTGCCCTCCGGAGCCATGGCGGATGTGGTGGAGCGGGGAGAAACCTGGACCTATGTCGCCTCCGGAGAAGTGGAGGGATATATCCGAAACGACCTGCTGGTTTTCGGAGAGGAAGCGCGCCGACTCTATGAGTCCGCCCATGGGGAGGATACTGTCACAGCGGTTTCCATAGAGGATTACCAGGGAAGCAGTGCATCCGGTTCTGTTCAGGAAGAAGCCGCTTCTGCCGTATCCGGCAGTGAGCTGGATCTTTTGGCGGCTATCATCCAGTGTGAGGCCGGCGGAGAGAGCCATGAAGGGAAGGTGGCGGTGGGCGCTGTGGTATTAAACCGGGTGCGTTCCGGACAGTTCCCTGACAATATTACTGATGTGGTGTACCAGAGCGGGCAGTTCTCTCCGGTGGCCAGCGGAATTTTATCTAATGTCCTGGCCCAGGGAGCCAGAAGCGACTGCTATGAGGCGGCCCGGGACGCGCTGGCAGGAGAAAATCCGGTGGGCGACTGTCTGTATTTCAACAGCGGCAGCGGTCAGGGTATTCAGATCGGCAATCAGCACTTTTATTAAAAAAGTATGAAAACAGATACAAGGCGAACTATTGAAGTCCCTCCTGTTCGATGGTAAAATATTTAAAAAAATAGAAAAATACCATTGTCAAAGGAGAGTATGTATGAGAGGATTGGACACTCCGATCAGAAAAATCCGCAGGGAAGTCTTCAGAGAAATCGCAGCAGTGGCATTTGAATCGGATCAGGATCATTTTAAAGCAGAAATTGAGGCGATACCCTACCGTATCGTCCAGGAACGGGCGCAGTACCGCGACAGCATCTACCGGGAGCGGGCGGTAGCCAGCGAACGGGTCCGTCTGGCCATGGGTATGTCCCTGCGGCCGGAGAACAAAGCCGTGCATATCACTGCCGGAATGGAAAAAAGCAACATTGATGAAAAGTATTATGAGCCGCCTCTCATGCAGGTGATTCCATCGGCCTGCGACGCCTGCGAACCAAACAGTTACGTAGTCAGCGATATGTGCCGCGGATGCGTGGCGCATCCCTGCCGCCAGGTCTGCCCCAAGGGAGCTATCATCATTAAAAAAGGGAAATCCATCATCGATCAGGAAAAATGCATCCGCTGCGGCAAGTGCAAGCAGGTCTGCCCTTATGACGCCATCTCCAGGCTGGAGCGCCCCTGCGCCAGAGCCTGCGGCGTGGACGCCATCGAAAGCGACGAGCAGGGAAGGGCAAAGATCAATACGGAAAAATGCGTTTCCTGCGGCATGTGCATGGTCAGCTGCCCCTTCGGAGCCATTTCCGACAAATCCCAGATCTTCCAGTTGTGCAAAGCGCTGCGGGAAGGCCAGTATATCGTGGCGGAAGTTGCTCCGGCCCATGTGGGACAGTTTGGGAAGAATGTCAGCTACGGCAAACTGAAAGCTGCGCTGATGGCTCTGGGCTTTCGGGATGTCTATGAAGTCGCTCTGGGCGCTGATATCGGAGCGGTGGCGGAGGCGCATCATTATGCGGAGAAAGTGGTGACGGGAGAACTGCCTTTCCTTCTTACTTCCTGCTGTCCCTCCTGGTCTATGCTGGCGAAGAAATACTTCCCCGATCTGGTGGACAGTGTTTCCCAGGAACTGACGCCCATGGTGGCCACAGCCCGCAGCATTAAGCGGAAATCACCCAACGCCCATGTGGTATTTATCGGCCCCTGCGCTTCGAAAAAGCTGGAAGCTTCCCGCCGGACGGTGCGCAGCGATGTGGACTTTGTCATCACCTTCGAGGAACTTCTGGGTATGTTTGACGCCAAAGGGATCCATCCGGAGGAGATGGAACCGGCAGCGGAAGGACTCAACGACGCCACGGCGGCAGGCCGGGGCTATGCGGTGGCCGGCGGTGTGGCGGACGCCATCCGCCAATGCGTGGAGGAATACTATCCGGATGTTCCGGTGAAGATCGAACATGCGGAAGGGCTGTCTGACTGTAAGAAGGCGCTGACGCTGGCCAAGGCGGGAAAGATGAAGGGCTGTCTGATCGAAGGTATGGGCTGTCCCGGCGGCTGTATGGCCGGCGCGGGAACCAATGCGCCCATCAAGACGGCGGCTGCCCAGCTGAAAAAGTTCAAGGAAGAATCCCAGTGGAAGGTACCGCCGGAGGATCTTCTGGAACTGCATCTGGATTAATGTGAAAAAAGAGCAGCGTAAGTCCCTTTACATGGAATTTACGTTGCTTTTTTTGCCAATCTATCGTATACTTTACTCAAATCTTTATGAAATTCAAAAAAGGAGGAGCCTATGGAACCTGTTGTATGGCTGATTCTTTTGGTGGTGCTGATTATCATCGAAATTATCACTCTCGGCCTTTCTACAATCTGGTTTGCCGGCGGGGCGCTGGTAGCCTTTATCGCAGCTCTCTGTCATGCACCGGTACCGCTTCAGGTGGTCCTGTTCCTGATCGTTTCTATTCTGCTGCTGGTGTTCACCAGACCGCTGGCGGTCAAGTACTTGAATAAGAACAGGGTCAGAACCAATGTGGAGAGCCTGATCGGGAAAAAAGCGGTGGTCACCGAGACCATAGACAATATACAGAGCAAAGGCCATGTGACGGTTAACGGCCTTTCCTGGATGGCCAGAAGCCGGGAGGAGGAGAAAATCATTGAAAAAGATGAGGTTGTCCGTATCATCCGGGTGGAAGGGGTCAAACTGATTGTAGAAGAGGAAGGAGAGAAGTGATATGTTTGGAATTATAATTTTTATTATTTTTCTGCTGCTGGTGCTCGGGGCGGTATCTTCCTGTGTGAAGGTGGTTCCCCAGGCAAAGGCTTATGTCGTTGAGCGTCTGGGAGCTTACCGGGTGACCTGGTCCACCGGACTTCATTTCAAGGCGCCCTTTATCGAGCGGGTGGCAAGGAAGGTGAATCTGAAGGAGCAGGTGGTGGATTTTCCGCCCCAGCCGGTTATCACCAAGGATAACGTTACCATGAGTATCGACACGGTTATCTTTTTCCAGATTACCGATCCCAAGCTGTTCGCCTACGGTGTGGAAAGCCCCATCATGGCCATCGAGAATCTGACGGCCACCACCCTGCGTAATATCATTGGTGAGATGGAGCTGGATGAAACGCTGACTTCCCGTGAGGTGATCAACGCGAAGATGAGCAGCGCGCTGGATATTGCCACCGATCCCTGGGGGATCAAGGTGAACCGTGTGGAACTGAAAAATATCATGCCGCCGGCGGCCATTCAGGAGGCCATGGAGAAACAGATGAAGGCGGAGCGGGAACGAAGAGAATCTATCCTGATCGCGGAAGGCGAGAAGAAATCCACTATCCTGGTAGCGGAAGGTAAGAAAGAGTCGGCAATCCTGGATGCGGAAGCGGAAAAAACCGCTGCGATCCTGCGGGCGGAAGCGGAGAAGGAAAAGATGATCAAAGAGGCGGAAGGCCAGGCGGAAGCGATCCTGAAGGTGCAGCAGGCCAACGCGGACGGTATCCGTTTCCTGAAAGAGGCGGGGGCAGACGAGTCTGTGCTGACGCTGAAAAGTCTGGAAGCGCTTGGCACGCTGGCCAACGGCAATGCTACCAAGATCGTAGTTCCTTCGGACCTGCAGGGACTGGCCGGACTGGCAACCTCTCTGAAAGAAATCATAAAAGAGTGATCAGAAGCGAGTTTATAAAAGTGATTCAATGGAGAAACACTTCCTGTGACACAGGAAGTGTTTCTATGTAAAAAAGATATTGTTGAATGAATAAAGGAGAATATTATGACAGCAGAGAAAACCATTACCTTAAAAGGAAGAAACTTTCTGACTCTGAAAGATTTCACCAGTGAAGAGATTGCCTATTTTCTGGATCTGGCAGCCAGATTGAAGGCGGCAAAGAAAAAAGGACAGTCCATGCGCTTTTTTGAGGGGAAAAACATTGCCCTGATTTTTGAAAAGACCAGTACCAGAACCCGCTGTTCTTTCGAGGTGGCAGCTCATGATCTGGGAATGGGCGTGACTTATCTGGATCCTTCCGGATCACAGATCGGTAAAAAAGAGAGTATCCGTGACACCGCCAGAGTGCTGGGCAGAATGTATGAGGGAATCGAATACCGCGGCTACGGACAGGAAATTGTGGAGGAACTGGCGAAATATGCCGGTGTTCCCGTGTGGAACGGCCTGACCAATGAGTACCACCCCACCCAGATGCTGGCAGATCTGCTTACTATCCGGGAACATCTGGGTGAATTAAAGGGCGTAAAACTGGTTTATATGGGGGACGCCCGCTATAACATGGGAAATTCCCTGATGATCGCCTGCGCCAAGATGGGGATGCACTTTACAGCCTGCACGGCAAAAGAATATTTCCCCAACGAGGAATTGGTAAAACAGTGCCAGGAATATGCGAAGATAAGCGGCGGCACCATCACTTTGACGGAAGATGTGCAGGATGGTGTAAAAGATGCGGATGTGATCTATACAGACGTATGGGTGTCCATGGGCGAGCCGGATGAGGTCTGGGAAGAGCGGATCCGGATGCTGAAGCCCTATCAGGTAAATAAAAGAGTGATGGAACTGGCAGGGGAGAAGGCTATCTTCATGCATTGTCTGCCGGCATTCCATGATCTGAACACCACCATCGGCAGACAGATCTATGAAAAATACGGGATGACGGAGATGGAAGTGACCGATGAGGTCTTCGAGTCATCACAGTCGGTGGTCTTTGATGAGGCCGAAAACCGCATGCATACCATCAAGGCAGTGATCGTGGCCACGCTGGGAGATGAAGCGTTTGATGGAATCTGAGATACTAAAGACTTTGCAGGAAAAAGGGTATCACGTTCTTTATCAGGAGAAAACGGATTCCACCAATGTCTGGGCCGGGCGTCTGGCCCGGGAGGGAGCGCCTTCCCGGACGCTGGTCTGCGCGGATATGCAGACGGACGGAAGAGGCAGAAGAGGCCGCCGCTGGGAATCGCCGCCGGGGGAATCTTTGTATATGACGCTGATCCTGCGGCCGGATTTTTGTCCGCAGCAGGCCAGCATGCTGACTCTGGTGACGGGTCTGTCTGTCGCACAGGCACTGTGCGCCATGACGGGGCTGGAAGCTTTGCTGAAATGGCCCAACGACGTGGTGGTTTCCGGGAAAAAGATCTGCGGGATTTTGACGGAGATGAGCGCGGGGATGGAGCGTGTGGAATATATCCTGATCGGCGTGGGAATTAACGTCAACGGCTGTGAGTTCCCGGAAGAATTAAAAGCGATGGCCACTTCGGTGAAGCTGGAACTGGGGCATGCCGTCTCCAGGTGGGAGCTGGCGGCTATGGTATGGAACTGTTTTGAAGAAAATTACCGGCTGTTTCAAAAAACCGGTAATTTTTCTTTGCTGCGCCAGGAATATGAAAGAATGCTGGTCAGCCGAAACCGTCAGGTACGGGTGAGCGGAAGAGGGGAACCTTTTGAAGGACTGGCGATGGGGATCAATGATGAAGGTGAACTTCTGGTGAAAGGTCCCGATGGGAAAATCAGAGAGATCTGTGCCGGAGAGGTGTCTGTGAGGGGACTGTACGGCTATATCTGACAGGAGGATGAATATGAATTCACAGGAAGTGGTGCTCTGCGGCGCCAGCGCTTATGAACATAAATATTATTTTAATAAAGATTTTTCCGCGCTGCCCAAGAGTGTACAGGATGAGATTCAGATCATGTGCGTCATGTTTACGGAGGATGTGGGCGGCGTGCTGATGCTGGTCTTCGATGAGAAAGGAAATCTGCAGTTTCGCGTGGAAGCGCTGGAAGCGGACGCCATGTTTGACGATATCGGAAGCGGCCTGAAAATCAAGGAGCTGCAGCGGGAGAAGCAGGAACTTTTGACGGCCCTGGAGACTTACTACCGGGTATTTTTCCTGGGGGAGGAGTGGAAAGAGTCATGAAGGAAAATCTGACCATCGGCAATGTGACCCTTGCCAATCCGCTGATCCTGGCGCCCATGGCGGGGGTGACCGATCTTCCCTTCCGTCTGCTGTGCAAAGAGCAGGGCGCCGGTCTTCTCTGTACAGAGATGATCAGTGCGAAAGCCATATTATATAAGAATAAAAATACGAAAGCTTTGATGAAGATTCTGCCCCAGGAGCGTCCCGTGTCTTTGCAGCTGTTTGGATCGGATCCGGAGGTGATGGGGCTGATTGCGGCGAAGATCGAAGAGCATCCCTTTGATATCCTGGATATCAATATGGGCTGTCCGGTTCCCAAGGTGGTCAACAACGGGGAAGGTTCCGCGCTGATGAAAGATCCCCAAAAGGTACGGGCGATCGTGACGGCGGTGGTGCGTGCAGTGAAAAAACCGGTGACGGTGAAAATCCGTAAGGGATTTGACAGCGATCATGAAAATGCGGTGGAGATTGCCAGGATCATCGAAGACTGCGGCGCAGCTGCGGTGGCTGTTCATGGACGAACCCGGGAACAGTATTATTCCGGGGAGGCGGACTGGGAGATTATCCGCAAAGTAAAAGAGGCGGTGCATATCCCGGTGATCGGCAACGGGGATGTGGATTCGCCGCAGAAAGCGGCGGCCATGGCAAAACAGACCGGCTGCGACGGCATCATGATCGGGCGGGCCGCCAGGGGAAATCCCTGGATTTTCCACAGGATCAATACGTATCTGCAGACGGGAGAACTGGAACCGCTGCCGGATCGCCAGGAGATCGCAACGATGCTTTTGCGCCATGCCCGCCTTCAGGTGGAGGAGAAGGGCGAATATACCGGCATCCGGGAGATGCGAAAACATATCGCCTGGTATACGGCCGGACTGCCCCATTCTACCCGGATGCGGGGAATGGTCAACGAGATCTGTACCCTGTCTGATCTGGAAAAAATGGTGCGGATATATTTCCAGCCGCAGGGCCGTATGGATGAATCACTGGGGTAATATACTTATAGTGGGCAAAAATCTTGACATTTGCCAAGGGTTTTTATATAATATTGTGACTGTTAAGGAAGGAAAGGGTGTGTAGATAATTATGGAAGAAAAGAAGAATATATTGACCTATGCAGGTTTGAAAAAGCTGGAAGATGAGCTTCATGATCTGAAGGTTGTCAGAAGAAAAGAAGTGGCAGGAAAGATCAAAGAAGCCAGGGAACAGGGCGACCTGTCTGAGAACGCCGAGTACGATGCAGCCAAGGATGAGCAGCGCGACATCGAGGCCCGTATCGAAGAAATCGAGAAAATCCTTAAGAACGCTGAAGTTGTGGTGGAGGATGAAGTGGATTATACCACCATCAGCGTGGGATGTAAGGTGAAGGTTCACGATATGGAATACGATGAGGATATGGAATTCCAGATCGTAGGTTCCACGGAGGCCAACAGCCTGCAGGGAAAAATTTCCAATGAATCTCCGGTGGGAAAAGCGCTGATCGGTTCCAAAGTAGGACAGATCGTCAACGTGGAACTTCCGGCCGGTGATATCCAGTATGAAGTACTGAACATCGAAAGAAATATTTAACAGATTAGAGATCAGAGGAGTAGGGAAGATATGGCTGAACAACAAAAGCAGACCAAAGAGCAGGATATTAACCAGCTGTTGAAGGTGCGCCGTGAAAAACTGCAGACATTGCAGGAGGAAGGAAAAGATCCTTTCCGGATTACAAAGTATGATGTGACGCACCACAGCATGGAGATAAAAGAACATTTCGAGGAACTGGAAGGAAAAGAGGTTACTGTCGCCGGACGTGTGATGCAAAAGCGTGTCATGGGAAAAGCGTCTTTTTGTAATGTCCAGGATCTTCAGGGCTCGATTCAGTCATATGTGGCCAGAGACAGCATCGGCGAAGAGTCCTATAAGGATTTCAAAAAGATGGATATCGGCGATATCGTCGGCATCCGGGGCGAAGTGTTTAAGACCAAGACAGGAGAAATCTCCATCCACGCCGCCGAAGTGACGCTGCTGTCCAAAAGCCTGCAGATCCTTCCGGAAAAGTATCACGGTCTGACCAATACGGATCTGCGCTACCGTCAGAGATATGTGGATCTGATCATGAATCCGGAGGTAAAGGATACCTTTATCAAACGGTCCAAAATCATCAGCGCCATCCGGAAATACCTGGACGGCCAGGGCTTTATGGAAGTGGAAACTCCCATGCTGGTGGCCAATGCCGGCGGTGCGGCAGCACGCCCCTTCGAGACGCATTTCAATGCGCTGGATGAGGATCTGAAACTGCGGATTTCCCTGGAACTGTATCTGAAGAGACTGATCGTGGGCGGTATGGAACGGGTTTACGAGATCGGCCGTGTGTTCCGCAACGAAGGTCTTGATACCAGACATAATCCGGAGTTTACCCTGATGGAACTTTACCAGGCCTATACGGATTACAATGGTATGATGGATCTGACGGAGAATCTCTATCGTCATGTGGCTCAGGAAGTGCTGGGTACGACAAAAATCGTATACAACGGTATCGAGATGGATCTGGGCAAACCCTTTGAACGGATTACCATGGTAGACGCCGTGAAGAAATACGCCGGTGTGGACTGGAATGAGGTGGAGACACTGGAACAGGCCAGAGAACTGGCGAAAGAACACAAGATCGAATTTGAGGAAAGACATAAGAAGGGAGATATCCTGAACCTGTTCTTTGAGGAATACGTGGAAGAGCATCTGGTTCAGCCGACCTTCGTCATGGATCATCCCATCGAGATATCCCCGCTGACCAAGAAAAAACCGGACAATCCCGAGTATGTGGAGCGTTTCGAGTTCTTTATGAACGGCTGGGAGATGGCAAACGCCTATTCCGAGCTCAACGATCCCATTGATCAGCGGGAGCGTTTCGCTTTGCAGGACGCCAATGCGGCAGCCGGAGACGAAGAGGCGGAGCATACGGATGAAGATTTCCTGAACGCTCTGGAAATCGGTATGCCGCCCACAGGAGGAATCGGTTTTGGAATCGACAGGATGTGCATGCTGCTGACGGATTCCGCAGCCATCCGTGATGTTCTCCTGTTCCCGACAATGAAGTCCCAGGGAGCGGCAAAAAACGCGGCGAACAATGAAACACAGTCTGCTGCGCCGGCGGTAAAGATCGACATGTCCAAAGTGAAGGTGGAACCGCTTTTTGAAGAGTTCGTTGACTTTGATACCTTCAGCAAGTCGGATTTCCGTGCGGTGAAAGTCAAAGCCTGCGAAGCAGTGCCGAAGTCAAAGAAGCTTCTGCGGTTTACGCTGGATGACGGAAGCGGCACAGACCGGACGATTTTAAGCGGAATTCACGAGTATTACGAGCCGGAAGAACTGGTTGGTAAGACCTGCATTGCCATCGTGAATCTGCCGCCCAGGAAGATGATGGGCATCGATTCCTGCGGTATGCTGATCAGCGCGGTGCATGAGTATGACGGCCTGGAAGCTTTGAATCTGCTGATGGTGGATGACCGGATTCCGGCAGGGGCGAAGCTGTATTAAGGATAAGAAAATCCATCAGACTTGATAATTATTTTGGGTAACCGATGATTTGAGCACTTTTTGAAAGAAAAACTTTCAAAGAGTGCTCTTTTTATTCCTCACGCAAAACAGCTGCAGTGGTCCAGGTAAGATATGAGGAAAAAGAAAATTCCGACTCAGAGGAGGAGTAATATGCATGGAAAGTGGTGAACAGATGACTCTTGATTCTGCTTACGGAAAACCATTGACAGCACTTGTTAGGCGTATTATGCAGATTGCCAGCCTAAACGGCCACCTGTGCCATATTTGGCGGCCAGCCTGTGA
>LHCFC04200__coassemble_1986_pt1 | contig 9419 bp, 8 predicted proteins | sample LHCFC04200__metabat2_low_PE_018 | metagenome-assembled genome bin LHCFC04200
ATTGCGACAAAATCCATGGTTGACTGTCTGAAATAATTACATTAAAATAAGATAAAGTAAGCGATTTAAGGAGGATATGCATGAGATTGCTGAAAATAAGGAAATATTTGGAAGAAAGCAAGATGGAATATATCTATACAGAAGTGGAGGATTGCGGCAGTCTGGATTTTGATTATCGTGGTGTTCCCTACCATATCTGGGAATTTCATGATGATGAATGGGGGGTGGAAACAAATGTGAGAAACGGCGGTCAGACGGAAGATATCACCGGAGATGACTATGAGGAACAGGTGATTGCCATTATAAAAGACTGGAAATAAAAGGTTTTTTCATAAATATGAAAGGGAAAAAGAAAATTGTAAATCTCTTTTTCCCTGTTTTTTATTCCAGCTGTTCCCGTCGCTGCAGATGCCGGTTGATGACCAGAAAAAACACACAGGTGGACAGCACGGAACTGACACCGTCGGCAAGAGGCTGGGCATAGAAAGCAGTCTGGGCAGAAAAGAGCAAAGGCAGTACCAAAGTGGAAATCACATAAAGGCTTTTGCGGAATACGGACAAAGCCAGAGCTGTCTTTGTCCGTTCCAGAGCCGTCAGACCATCCACAAAAACATATTGGAAGCTTAGCGGAATAATCATTAGCGTATAAGTCTTGATTCCCCAGGCCGAAAATGCATAGTATTCCGGATTGGAAGTAAACATGTGAACGAATACCTGGGGGATTAGCCGGGAGAGTATAAACATAATGGTGGTGAAACAAAGCATCATGATTAAGATCATACGTTCTGCTTTTTTGACCCGTTTCGTTTCTCTGGCGCCGTAATTGTAGCTTAAGATCGCCTGGGTGCCGCCGCTGATGCCCAGCATTGGCCCGGTAACCAGTAAAAGGAAGCTCTGGGCGATGGCGGCGCAGGTGATGAGCATATCTCCCTGGTCGGGACCGCCGAAACGCTGCAGTACGGTGTTCATAACAATGAGAATGATGCTGTCGGTGGCCAGGATCAGGAAAGGTGAAAATCCAAGATACAGGATCCTCCTCATGATCCGCCAGTCATAACGTCCAAAGGTAATCTTTATCGGCACCTTTTTCCCAAATAAAAAGGCGAGGGCAAAAGCACAGGACAGCATCTGGGAGATCACCGTAGCGATGGCCGCGCCTGCCACATCCATGTGAAAGGCGAAGATAAACAGCGGATCCAGCACGATATTGGCGATGGCTCCGATCAGGACGGTGGCCATGCCGGCCATTGGAAAGCCCTGACAGTTGATGAAGTAGTTCAGTCCCACCGCCATCAGAGCAAAGAAGGTTCCCGCCGTATAGATGGTCATGTAGGTGTTGGCGTAGGGGAAGGTGATTTCACTGGCGCCAAACCACATGAGCAGCTGTTCCTTGCTCAGCAGAAAGATAATCGTGAGGACGAGGGAGAAGACAGCCAGCATTAAGAAAGAATTTGCCAGGATCTGAGATGCTTTCTGTTGGTTTTTCTCTCCCATCCGTATACTCATCAAAATGGAGCCGCCAAGACCCACCAGGGTGCCGAAGGAGGACAGCAGCGTCACGATAGGGCCGCAGACGCCCACACCGGCCAGAGCCAGTCCGCCGATGCCGGCGATATGTCCGATATAGACCCGGTCGATAATACTGTACAAGATATTGACAAACTGGGCGATCATGGCGGGTATAGCCAGGCGCAGCACCAGGGAATGGATGGAATCATTTTGTAAATCTACTGCGGTTTTCATTTTATCTCCTTTCAGTGTTTACTGAAGTTTTGTAATTGATATTGATATATTATCAAGAAGATTTCCGCCGTGAAATCATTCCACCTCCTCACAAAAATAAGCCAGTACTATTGTTCCTTCTATGGCCTTACGGAACAATAGCGCTGGCAAATACCCGGCGGTATCTTTTTCATTTAAAATAGCATATACAAGTATGACAGTCAGGCTATTTTGCCCGATTCTGTGTCAGGATATATTTCCATCTATAGCCACGGCAGATTTTCAAGAGGATGCCCTGACCAATGCTGTTAAATAATTGCCAGCAATACGAAATTCAGAATAAAGAGGATGGTGGCCACCCAGAGGATCGGATGAATGCCGGCAGTTTCTTTCTTACAGATTTTTACGATACAGTAGGAGATGAAACCAAAGGCGATTCCATAGGAAATACTGTAACACAGCGCCATGAACAGTCCGGCGAAGAAGGCCGGAACAGCTTCGGCGAAGTCGTCCCACTTAATTTCCTTGAAAGCGGAGGTCATCATGATACCAACCACGACCAGAGCCGGAGCAGTGGCAGCAGAAGGAATTGCGCTGACGAAGGTAGCCAGGAACGCGCTGATGGCAAAACAGATGGCGACCACGACGCTGGTCAGGCCGGTGCGTCCGCCGGCGCCGATACCGGAAGCACTCTCCACAAAGGTGGTGGTGTTGGAGGTACCGAAGATGGAACCAATGGAAGTTGCAATGGCGTCTGCGAACAGGGCTTTATCCATTTTTGATTTAAATCCGGAGCTGGAATCCATGGCCCGCTCATCTTCCTCGCTGAAGATACCGCTGCGTCGTCCTGTTCCGATGAAGGTGCCCAGAGTATCGAAGGTATCGGAGATACTGAAGGCGAAAATGGTTACCAGTACCAGGGGCAGCTTGGCCAGATCCGTAAACAAAGACGGAAGTCCGTCGGCGGTAAAGATAACGCCGAAGGTGGTGGGCAGCGCTGCGCAGGCTTCTGTGAAGCTGACAGAATCACTGGCTGTGGTGACGCCCATGGGAATTCCCAGCAGAGCGGTAATCACGATGCCGATGAGAATCGCTCCCTTGACATTACATACCAGCAGCACAATGGTCAGCACCAGGCCGATCAGAAACAGCCAGAACGCCGGCTGATTTAAAGTGGCGATGGCCGGCACGCCGGATTCAAAGGTGATGATCCCCACATTCAGCAGGCCGATGTAAGCCACAAACACGCCGATACCGCCGCCGATGGCGTTCTGCAGACTGTTGGGGATAGCCTTGATGATGAATTTACGCACTTTGGTTACGGTGATGATGATATTGAACACACCGCAGATAAATACCATGGACAGTGCCTGCTGCCAGGTGAATCCCAGACCGAAGCATACGGTGTAGACAAAGAATGCATTCAGTCCCATACCCGGAGCCTGGGCGTAAGGCACGTTGGCAAAAAGTCCCATCACCAAAGTACCGATGATGGAAGCGATGATGGTGGCCAGGAATACAGCGCCCCATTCCATGCCGGATTGGCTTAATACGCTGGGATTGACAGCGATGATATAAGCCATGGTGAAGAAGGTGGTCAGGCCGGCCATCACTTCTGTGGAAAATTTTGTACCGTTTTCTTTGAGTTTGAAAAACTTTTCCATAATAACTCCTTTCTTTTTCATACGTAACTGCGTCTTCTTATTATATAGAAATTTCTGAAATTTTCAATAGCATTTTTAAAAATCAGATGTGAACACGGTTTGGATATGGTATGATAACGGTAAAAGGAGGAAGCGTTATGGCAATAAGAGGTGCGATTATGGTTCCCCATCCGCCGCTGATTATACAGGAAGTGGGAGGGGGACAGGAAAAACAGATCCAGGCAACCGTTGATGCGTACCACAAAGCAGCCAGACAGGCGGCGGCCTGGAAGCCAGAAACGGTTGTGGTACTTTCGCCCCATTCGGCGATGTACGCCGATTATTTTCACATCTCGCCGGGGAAGGGGGCAGAGGGTGATTTCGGTGCGTTCCAGGCTCCTCAGGTTAAGATCAGCGTGGATTATGATACCGGCTTTGTGAAAGCTTTATGCCAGGAGGCACAGGCCAGGGATATTCCTGCAGGCACGCTGGGAGAACGGGATCGAAGGCTGGATCACGGCACGATGATCCCCCTGTGGTTTCTGAACCACTATATGCAGGATTATCAGGTGGTGCGGATCGGCCTTTCGGGACTGCCCTTTTCTGTGCATTATCAGCTGGGACAGTGTATTTTGAAGACGGCGCAGCTGCTGGATCGGAGGATAGCGGTCATCGGCAGCGGGGATCTTTCCCACCGGCTGAAAGCGGATGGGCCTTATGGCTTTGCAAAAGAGGGGCCGTTATATGATGAGCAGATCATGGATGTGATGGGTTCTGCCAGTTTTGACCGCCTGTTTGAGTTTTCGGAGGAATTTTGTGAAAAGGCTGCGGAGTGCGGCCACCGTTCTTTTGTGGTATTAGCCGGGACACTGGATCTTCAGGCAGTGAAAGCGCAAAGACTGTCCCACGAAGGAACCTTCGGCGTGGGATACGGCGTCTGTACGTATGAGACAAAAGGAAGCGATCCAAAACGGAACTTCCTGCAGCAGTATGAAGAAAAGACAAAAGCACAGGTCAGAGCATGCCGGGAGAAAGAGGATGCTTATGTGTGCCTGGCCCGCCAGGCAGTGGAGACATATGTGCGCAGCGGCAGGAGAACGCTGCTTTCTGCGGATCTGCCGCAGGAGATGACGGAAGGCAGGGCCGGCGTGTTTGTGTCCATCAAAGAAGAGGGACGACTGCGGGGCTGTATCGGAACCATCTCTCCAGTACAGGACTGCATCGCCAGAGAGATCGTGGAAAACGGAATCAGCGCAGCTTCCCGGGATCCCCGCTTTGATCCCATACAGCCGGAGGAGCTGGACAAACTGATTTACAGTGTGGATGTGCTGGGCGAAACGGAGAAAATCGATTCCGCGGATCAGCTTGATGTGAAACGGTATGGCGTGGTGGTGAAAAAAGGAGAAAAGAGAGGATTGCTGCTGCCAAATCTGGAGGGCGTGGATACACCAGAGCAGCAGATTGCCATCGCAAAGAAAAAGGCTGGTATCCCTCTGTGGGAGCAGCAGGTGCGCATGGAGCGCTTTGAGGTGGTGAGACATTTCTGATGGAAAAAGAAGAAGAAATACGATGCCCGGTCTGTCCCCGTCACTGTATCCTGTCGGAGGGGCAGACAGGGAGCTGCCGGGTCAGGAGAAATATAAAGGGGCAGAATTGCTGCGTTAACTATGGAAAGCTGACGGCGCTGATGCTGGATCCCATCGAGAAGAAACCGCTGCGGCGGTTTTATCCGGGCAGCCGGATTCTTTCGGCGGGCAGCTTTGGCTGCAATATGTCCTGTCCATTCTGCCAGAACCATGAGATTTCCATGGCCGGAGAAAAAGATTGTGATTTCCGGGAAGTTACTCCACGGCAGCTGGCGGATCTGGCAGCGGACTGCGCCGGTCAGGGGAATATCGGTGTGGCGTTTACGTATAATGAACCGCTGGCCGGTTACGAGTTTGTCCGTGATACAGCCCGGCTGATTCGTAAGAAGGGTATGAAAAACGTGCTGGTGACCAACGGCTGCGTCGAACTGCCGGTATTGGAGGAGGTTCTGCCTTATATTGATGCCATGAACATTGATCTGAAGGGCTTTCGTGAAGAATGGTATCAAAGACTGGGCGGCAATCTGCAGACTGTGAAAGCGTTTATCGAAAAAGCGGCAAAAAGCTGTCATGTGGAACTGACCACACTGATCGTTCCGGGGGAGAACGATTCGGAAGAAGAGATGAAAGAGGAGGCGCGCTGGATTGCCTCCATTGATGAAATGATTCCCCTTCATGTGACCCGTTTCTTCCCCCGGCACCGGATGGCGGACCGGGAGCCGACCAGGGTGGATACGGTGTACCGGCTGCGGGATACGGCGGCGGCTTACCTGCGATACGTGTATACGGGAAACTGCGGAGTGTCCTGAAAATATGAAATGAGAAGGAGATAAGGAAGATGATGGACCGTTACCGGTCATGGAATCCCGGCACGCCGGATTTCGTGACCATTGAGACTGAAAAGGAGTCCCGGGTTATATCCGGGCAGGCCAATCCGGCCGTGGGAGGGGGTACGACCGTTTCTTTTTCTGAAATAAAAGAAACACTGCAGATACAGGTGACTTCCCAGGACGCCCTCCTTGGGGTGAAGCTGCGCTGGCAGTACCGCCTTGCCAAAGACGTCCGTTTCCTCGGAGATGCCTGGGAGCGCGGCTACGGCGATCTGCGGTGGCAGGGAATGAGCGGCAGCCGTTTTATGCCCTGGTACTTTCTGGCAGCGGGCGCAGAGAATACACAGTGCTTTGGCGTGATGGTACGGCCTGCGGCCATGTGCTTCTGGCAGGCGGATACGAAAGGCGTCACCCTGTATCTGGATCTGCGAAGCGGAGGAAGAGGCGTGGAGCTGAAAGGGCAGACACTGGAGGCGGCAAGGGTCGTCTGCATGGAAGGACCGTCGGAGGATACTTTTGGAACGGCCCGGGAATTCTGCCGCCGTATGTGTAAGGATCCCCTGCTGCCTGCGTTTCCCGTCTACGGCAGCAATAACTGGTATTACGCTTATGGTGACAGCAGCGATGTACAGATTCAAAAAGATGCGGATTATCTGCTTGCCCTGACGCAGGGAGTTTCCAATCCGCCGTTTATGGTGGTGGACGACGGTTGGCAGGTAAACCACCGGCTGGAGGAGTATAACGGCGGCCCCTGGAGGAAAGGCAATGATAAGTTTCCGGATTTGGGTGCGCTGGCCCAGGAACTGAAGAAAAAGAAAGTTCGTCCGGGAATCTGGGTGCGGCTGCTGCAAAATGAGGATCCTGCCATTTCTCAGGAGTGGAGGATTTCTCATAACGGCTGTCTGGATCCCTCCCATCCGGAGGCGCTGGATTATATCCGGCAGGACATCCGGCAGATCTGCGACTGGGGTTACCAGCTGATTAAACATGATTTTTCCACCTATGATCTGTTCGGGATGTGGGGCTTTGAGGCCAATCTGCTGAATGTGCGGGATGACTGGCATTTTTATGACCGGGGAAAAACCAGCGCTCAGATCGTAACGCTTCTCTATGAGGCGATCTGTCAGGAGGCAGCCCCAAAAGATGTGCTGATTTTAGGCTGCAACACCATCGGTCATCTGGGTGCGGGCCTGATGCATCTGAACCGCACCGGAGACGACACCAGCGGCCGCATCTGGGAGCGAAGCAGAAGGATGGGCGTCAATACGCTGGCGTTCCGGCTGCCCCAGCACGGCGCTTTCTATGATGTGGATGCAGACTGTGTGGGAATCAACGGAAGTATTCCCTGGGAGAAGAACCGGCAGTGGGCTGAGGTCATCGCCCGCAGCGGCACTCCGCTTTTTCTTTCTGTGAAACCGGGAATTCTAAAAAAAGAAGAGGAAGAAGAACTAAGAAGCATTATGAAGATTGCTTCCGAACAGAAACAGCATATGATTCCCATGGACTGGGAAGATATAGATTGTCCGGAGGTATGGAGCGACGGAAAGCAGACCGTCACCTATGACTGGTATGAAGAGGCAGGCCCCGTTCTCAGTGCCGAAATAGAGCGGTTTAACGCGCCTCTGGCGGTGCCGTGACAGAAGAAAAAGCCGCTTATGCGGCTTTTTTTAACAACTTTTCGGCTTGAAGGAATCCCATGAGAACGGACAGAACCGCGTTTGTACCGATGGAAGCGTCTACGGTAAGATTGTAGTATTCCGCCCGTCCCCAGATCCGATGGGTGTAATAACGATAATTATCGGAACGTCGCCGGTTCACCCGACGGATTTTCTGCAATGCATCTTCACGGGAGAGATGCTCCGTTTCCATCACATGTTTCATACGGTAAGATTCTGGGGCGTGAATGAAAAATTTCCAGGTATTGGGGCGGCTGCGCAGAAAATAGTCGGCGCAGCGTCCTACGATGACGCAGTTTCCCCGGGAAGCCAGTTCCCGGATGACTTTGCCCTCAGATTCAAAAATCGCATCGTGAGGAGCGTTTTGCGTGTCAGAATAAACATACATCTGATGAATCAGATCATAGAAGAGGCTGTTGGTCATACTTTCTTCCTGTTCCCGGATAAACTGAGGCTCATAGCCGGTGGATCCGGCGGTCATCTGAATAATTTCCTCATCATAGAATTCGTAGCCCAGTTTTTTGGCCAGCGCTTTGCCGATGTTGTGGCCGCCGCTGCCATACTGCCGTCCGATGACGATGACGGGAGCGAACGCCGGTTCAGAAATTTCAGCCGTATGAGAGACAGTTGCTTTCAGATCGGCGGATGAAGCAAACAGAACATTCCCCAGGAAGGAAAGTTTGCGGCTGAAAATCCGGGCGATGAAACCGACCAGCAAAGCAGCGATAACCGTACCTTCCCGGACTCCGTCCAGTCTGCGGGCAAAAAGCACAGAAAGCAGAGCAGCGATTACCGTCAGCGAAACATCGAAAGCGATTTTGGATACGTCGAAATCAGTTTTCCAGGTGAAGCAGACGGCACGGACAAAAGATTCTCCCGGCAGCATGGCCACATTTGCCAGCACCTCCGCATAAACACCGAATCCAAGAATCAGGCAGCCGATGAGAAGATAGATCAGGCTGGAAACGTAAGAAGATGGTTCGATGAAAAACAGCATACGCATGGTCAGATCAATAAAGTATCCGAATAAAATGGAAATGGGAATCTGAAGAATATGCTCCAATTTAAAATTTCTGCGCAGAATGATCAGCTGGATCAGTATGAGCAGAAGGCTGAAAGCGACGGTGAACTGCCCAAGAGTCAGCGGAAAATTCAGACTGAGCACATAAGGGATGGAGGAGATGGGAGAGGTTCAGATAACGTTTTATTTTTTCCATAGTTGTCATTCCTTTCCAGTAATAATTTAGTTCTGATGTTTCGTCGCTAGGATGGAGCGATATTTTGATAAATCCGGTTCAGCAGATCAAGAAGCGTACTTTGCTCTTTGTCCGAGATCCCTTTAAATGCAGCGGATTCTATTTCTGTAAAAGCGTCTGTGATCAAACGCAGCTTTTGTTTTCCTTTTTCAGTAATAAAGACATAGAGACTTCTGCGGTTACCGTAAAGCATGCGGCGTTCCACCAGATCCGCTTCTTCCATGCGGTTCAGGAGCGTTGTGAGGGTTCCTGGTTCGATGTGACACCCGCGGGCGATATCTTTCTGGCTGGCGCCGTCATGATCCTTCAGATAATCCAGAACTTTTGGCTGGCCGATCGTCAGACCTGAGCCCTTTAGTCGGGCAATGAGTTCTTTTTGAAAAATGGAGTGCTCTGCCATGAGAAGATAGTGAAACGTATTGTCCATATTTCTGATTTCCTTTCTAAGTTCAAAAAAGATTTGGATTAAAACAGTTCGAATTCAAATAATATAACAGGATTTATTATAAGAGAATTAAAAGAAATGTCAAGAGGAAAAAGAAGACAATAAAAAATCCACTGTACTGATTCCTAACTCGTACAGTGGATTTCTAACTCATTACATCCATGGGCCCAACCTCCTTATTCAATTGATATCTATGTAAAACTATTCCTCTGAATAGAATAGTGTTTGAAAATAAATGTTTACCTTCCCATTGGACTATAC
>LHCFC04200__coassemble_2201_pt1 | contig 8761 bp, 8 predicted proteins | sample LHCFC04200__metabat2_low_PE_018 | metagenome-assembled genome bin LHCFC04200
CCAAAATCTATTTTCAGTATGTGCCTATAAATGCAGGGGAAACAAAAGGGTCTTACGTATTCGTCCCGGCATGGGTATTTCAGCCGGCGGGTGATGTCGCGGGGACATACAATTATCTGGATCCTGTACTGATCAATGCGATTACAGGAGAAGAGATATAAAGACGAGGTGATACACCGTTGTTTAAGGATACAGGGAAACGATTATTTCTGCTGGGAACAGCAATCTTTCTCCTGGGGGGATGCGCTCCCCGGGAGACGCCGCAGTCTGTGCAAGAAAGCAAAAATGCCCGGCTGCAGTATGAGGAACGTCATGTCAGGGGCACGTTATGTGAGGGTGTAACCGTGGATGCTGATTTGCCGGACATGAGCCGGATTACGGAGTATGATGTCATCCTGGCGCGTATGACAGAGCCCAAGGAAAGGGATATCCAGTCTGTAAAAGAATATCTGTTTCGAAAAGATGCTCCGGAAAAGATCATGGAAAAACGGACGGAGGACGGATGCATGCTCCATTACTATGTTCCGGTGGACGGGACAGAGGAAGAAAGAAGGATGATCGTGTATCTGACGCCAGGCGAGCGGGGACTTTCTTTTTCCGATACACAGGCCTGTCCCTGGCCGGCTATTTATTTGAAGCGGTCAAAGGCCGTTGACACCGTGAAGAAATATCTGAAAGAGTGGGGATTTGATACGGTTGGAGAACCGCTGGTATTTTCTGTACAGGGATCGGATCTTCATCAGCTGCTGGAATACTGGAACGAAATTGATTTTTATGATACGCCGATTGCCGGAACGCCCAAAGAAAAACTGGATTGCTATTACATGGTTTTTGACACCGGGTACCATCAGATCCCCTACACTTATTTTGAGCAGGCGATTGGCGGAGTTTACTCCCTTGGCCAGCACTTATTTGTCCGCTTTACTGATCAGGGAATTGTCTGGCTGAGTTCCTGCGCGGCACAGTATGAAGTGGAAAAGGTTCTGGAAGAGCATGAGAAATGTATTTCCATAGAGCAGGCCTTTGCGGCAGTAAAGGAGTATTATGAAAATATGGTGGCGGTGTCAGATCTTGAGATTGAGAAAATATATTTTCAGTATGTACCGTCTGATGTTGATAGAAAGACCGAGACGTATACGTTCAGGCCGACCTGGATTTTTCAGACAACCGGTGAAATTCAGGGAGAAAAGCTCTATCTGGAACGTGTATCGGTGGATGGGATTACGGGGGAAGTGGGATGAATCTGTGTAAAAGTTTAAAGATAGATTTGACGCGGGCATTTCAGAACAAATGGTTTCCCGCGGGCATTCTGCTGACGGCTGCGGTGCTGGCGGCGAATCTTCCCTGGGAGAATATGCCGGATCCTTCTGTCCTGTATCTGGTAAGCCTGATTGCCTGGGGCAGCTATACGCAGATGATCTGTATCTGCGGGGTCATACCTTTCGGGACGGCATACCTGGCGGAGCGGGAGCATCAGTATATCCGTTATCTGGTCTTTCGCAGCGACATAAAGAGTTATCTGCGCTCCAAGGTGATCGTCACCGTCTTTTCCGGATTTGCGACAGTTTTCCTGGGTAAACTGCTGCTGGCGGGGACGGCGCGTCTTTTTTGCCCCACGGTCAGCCGGTGGGAATGGTATGATCCGGCGGAAAAGGGGATTGACTGCCTGAAAGCGCTGTGCCCCTGGGGTTATGTCCTGGCAGACGCTTTTTTATATGCCCTGGCCGGGGCGGCCTTTGCCCTGATGGCGCTGCTGGTGTCGGCGGTGACCAGAAATGTGTTCGTGACGGTGATGTCCCCCATGGTGCTGTATTTTGCCATTTCTTCTGTGGAACAGTGGTTTCATGTTCCCCAGTGGATGGATATCATTGCGCTGCAGCGGGGATACATAGCAATCTATGCAGACAGCGTACTCTTTACACTGGCGCATATTACAGTCATGTGGGCGGCGGTTATGTTCCTGACCGGTATGATCTTCGTCCGTTACGGGGAGAGGAGGTTTCAGAATGAGTAGCGTGCGCTGTATGGCCAATCATTTTCGAAAATGGCCCAGGAGTCCCCGGATCTGGATGGTGTTTCTGATTATGATGACTTATTGTACGCCGTATTTTACCACGACGATCCGCCAGTTCTGTCAGGATTACGATGCGGCATGTACGGGATGGCTGCTGCCGCTGGCGTTAACTGTGGAAAACAGGCGGCTGTGGATCATGCTGCTGCCGATGCTCTTGTTCTGCGATGCGCCTTTTCTGGATGAGCAGCAGCCCTTTCTCATCGTGCGGACGGGACGGCTTCGGTGGGGAGCAGGGCAGATTCTCTATATCTTTGCCGCCAGCGCTGTCTTTTATCTTGTCAGCTTTCTGATCATGGCGCTGATGCTTCTTCCGTATCTGGAATTTTCTCTGGCCTGGGGAAAAGTGATCCGGACGCTGTCCCAGGGGTATATCACTCAGATGTATGCCATGGATCCCCTGCCGGAGGCGGTGATCCTGCAGTATACGCCGCTTCAGGCGATGCTTCTGTGCGGAGCCGGTACCTGGGTCGCCTCTTCTTTTATCGGTCTTCTGATGTTTCTGTGTAATCTGTGGGCACGCCGGGAGGTGGGGATCCTGTTGGCAGGCTGTTTTGAGGGACTGGCCTTTTTCGTGGAACGGATGGCCTGGTTTGAAGGAAGGTATCTTTCGCCGGTTTCCTGGGTGAATATCAAAGACATCGGTCTTGGCACGAAGTGGTCGCCGTCCTGGACTTACGTATTTGTAACGGGAGGCATTCTGCTGGTCGTGCTGTCGGCGGCGATACTTTTTTCGGTGCGAAAAAAATCTATCGAAGTGATCCGGACGGTGTGAGAGGGAGGTGCGGTAAATGGCGGATGTGGTCATCCAGGTGAAGGATGTGTGCAAAACCTTCGGAAAGGCGGAGGTGCTAAAGCATGTGACGGCAAAGTTTGAAGCCGGAAAGATCTACGGGATCATCGGAAGAAACGGTTCCGGAAAGACGGTGCTTTTTAAGTGCATCTGCGGGTTTGTTCCGGTGACCTCCGGTACGATCCGGGTCAGAAGCCAGGTGGTGGGAAAGGATGTGGATATCCCAAAAGACATGGGAATCATCATAGAATCACCGGGATTTCTGCCCGGGTACAGTGGCTTTCACAATCTGAGATTCCTGGCAAGGATCCGAAATAAGATCGATGATGAGAAAATCCGGGAGACGCTGCGCTTTGTGGGACTGGATCCGGGAGACAAAAAGCATGTGGGCAAATACTCTATGGGTATGCGGCAGCGGCTGGGACTGGCGCAGGCCATCATGGAAGACCCGGAAATATTGATTCTGGACGAGCCTATGAATGGTCTGGACAGACAGGGAGTAAAGGAGATCCGGCAATGTCTTTTGAAGCTGCGGGATCAGGGGAAGACGATTCTTCTTGCCTCCCACAATGCGGAGGATATCCGGGTGCTCTGCGATCAGGTGTATGAGATGGACGCAGGAGAGCTGTTCCTGGCGGGGGAACAGCCTGTCTGAGCGGGAAGTTTCTCAACTGTCTGATTTACTTTTGCGCGTTAAAATGGTATGATATTCATAACCGGCACGGATACTGTAAGGGTGTCAATGCCGGTTAATTTTTTATATGGGAGAAGGATTATGACGATAAAAGAGCAGGCGGCTGTGATGAAGCTGAACAGCACGAAAATGGCGGTGACGACACTGGAAGAGAGGAACCGGGCCCTGGAAGGGATCCGGGAAGCTCTTCTGGCGCACAAAGAGGAGATTTTTAAGGCAAATAAAGAGGATATGGAGCGTGCCGGGAAGGAGGGGATCGCGGCGCCCATCCTGAAACGGCTGAAATTTCAGGAGGAAAAGCTGCAGGAGGTGACGACAGGGATCTTAGATCTGATCGGCCTGCCGGATCCCCTGGGGAAAGAGCAGATGCGCCGGGAACTGGATACGGATCTTTTGCTGATCCGGGAGAGCTGTCCCATCGGTGTGATCGGCGTGATCTTTGAGGCGCGGCCGGACGCCATGGTGCAGATCGCTTCTCTTTGTATCAAGAGCGGAAACTGCGCCATCTTAAAAGGCGGCAGCGAGGCCATGAAGACCAACAAGAAAATTTTTGAGATCATTTATCAGGCGGCCGCTGCGGCGGGCATGCCGGAAAACTGTATGTTCCAGATCGAGGCCCGCAGCGACATCACGGAGCTTTTGGAATGCCATGAGTCGGTGGATCTGCTGATTCCAAGAGGCTCCAATGAATTCGTGCAGTATATCATGAATCATACGAAGATCGCAGTGATGGGCCATGCGGACGGCATCTGTCATATTTACGCGGACAAAACGCTGGATCTGGACAAGGCGATCCCGGTGATCCTGGATTCCAAGACTCAGTATACCGCCGTTTGCAATGCAACGGAGACTTTGCTGGTTCATAAAGAGATCGCAGGAGAGCTTTTGCCCCGGCTGAATGAAGCTTTGCGGGCAAAGAACGTGGAAGTGAGAGGGACGAAGGAAGTCCGTCAGATCGTGGAGTGCGAACCGGCCACGGAGGAGGATTTTTCCACGGAGTATCTGGATCTGATCATATCCGTAAAGATCGTGGAGGATATCCAGGAGGCGGTGGATCATATTAATAAATATGGTTCTCACCACACGGACTGTATCCTCACGGAGGATCCAAAGGCGGCCAGACTTTTCATGCAGTATGTGGATTCCGCCGGCGTATATCAGAACTGTTCCACCCGTTTTGCCGACGGTTACCGTTACGGATTCGGCGCGGAAGTGGGTATCAGTACCGGAAAGCTTCATGCCAGAGGGCCTGTGGGGCTGGAGGGACTGTGTACCTACAAGTACAAACTGTTCGGCAACGGAAATATCGTGGCGGATTACGCCGAGGGCAGAAAGCAGTTTCATTTCAAAGACTTATAAGAGCGGCAAAGGGAGAAAAAGATGCTGGATAAGACATGGATTCCTGCTTTGGAACAGGGACTTCCTTTCTGGGATAAATTGACACAGGAAGAGAAGAAAGAAATCCAAAGCACAGGGGAAGTACTGGAGTTCGAAAAGGGAAGGACGATACACCGCAGCGATGAGAAGTGTATGGGAGTGATGCTGCTTCTGAAAGGACAGATCCGGGCGTATATCCTGTCGGAAGACGGCAGGGAGGTTACGCTGTACCGGTTGTTTGCCTGGGATCTGTGCGTATTGTCCGCATCCTGCGTGCTGGATGCTGTGGCCTTCGATGTGCAGATCGAGGCGGTGGAGGATTCCCGGGTGATCCTGATTCCCGTTTCGTATTATAAGACGCTGATGGAAAAAAATGCGCAGGTGGAACTGTATACTTATAAGATCTCCACAGAACGGTTTTCCGATGTGATGTGGACGCTGCAGCAGATTCTCTTCATGCGGGCGGATCAGCGTCTGGCTGTCTTTTTATGGGATGAGATCAGCAAGAGTAAGACGGACACGGTGACCTATACCCACGATCAGATCGCCCGCTATATCGGCAGCGCCCGGGAGGTGGTATCCCGGGTACTGAAGTACTTTCAGCAGGAAGGCATCGTGGCTTTGTCGCGGGGGAAAATCCGCATTCTTGATAAGAAGAAGTTAAGAGACTGTCTGTGACAGCCTTGATCAGCGGGAGCGCTTTCCTGCCTTGATTTCATTCATCCATTCCAGGATATGATCCCGGAACAGCTTCAGATCACTGTCCGGCGCCGGTTTTTCTCTGGTCAGCATATAAGTCTCCCAGGGATAGCTGCCGTCGGAGAAGGGGATCAGAACCATCGTATCATCGCCGGACATATCGTCGAACATGAATCCGAGAGAGAGGGAGACGCCTTTATTTGCCCGTACCATTTTGTGGCAGAGACTGAATCCGCTGGTTTCAAAGACGATATGGGGCGTAAAGCCGGCAAGGCGGCATTTTTCCATAAACATATGATGAATCTGGAATTCGCTGCTTTCCAGATAGATGGGTTCGTCTTTAAGATCCTGGATGGTAACGGAAGTTTTTTTGCTTAAGGGATGGCTGCGGTTGACCAGAAGGCATACCTCAAACTGTTCCAGGGGCGTTGCGATCCAGGGGGAGAAATCCGCCGGACCGATGGTGAAGGCCACATTTCCTTCCTGGGCGGCAAAGAGGCGCTCCACTTGCTTGTCCGGATATTCCCGGTAATGGACGCTGATGTGGGGATATTTTTCCCGGAAGGCGGTGATGCAGTCCGGGGTGACCAGACGCAGGATGCCATAGGCGGACAAAAGGTCGATCTCGTGATTCTGACGCTGGGTGATTTCACGGATGCCGTGGCGCAGAGCGTAGTAATCGGTCAGCAGGGTATCCAGATGATCGCAGAGGTACTGACCGGTTTCCGTCAGTGTGACGCCGGAGGTGTTCCGGTTTAAGAGGGTGGTCTGCAGTTCGGATTCCAGGTTTTTAAGGGTTTTGCTTAAGCCCTGAGGCGTGATGTAAAGTTGCCGCGCCGCTTTTGTGATGCTTTTTTCCCGGCAGATGATTTTAAAGTATTCCAGCTCCTGAATGGTCATAGGCCCTCCTTACATAGCAAATGGTTGATAGGCATCAAATTTCTATTGATGGCGAAATATTTAATGCAATGATAAGATAATTACGAATTCACTTATTATAATATATCAAAAAAAGGACATGGTGTCATGGGATTACCGGTCCTTTTTTTGTTGGGCCGGCATCAATAAAAGGTTACCGGGGTGCAATGAATTATTGATAGGTGCAGTCAGAAGGGAATTGCTATAATAATCTTATCTAAGAGACCATAAAACTATAGGAGGAAACAGGATGAGTGAATTTAAGCTGACATCAATCGAAGAATTTGAAGCAGCCACAGAAAGACTCCTGGAAACGGGAGCGAAAGTAGGGGCGGATGCCTGGCAGTTTCGTGTAAAAAACCAGACCCCCCACTGTAAATTCGGAGAGCAGGGAATCTGCTGCAGGATCTGTTCCATGGGACCGTGCCGCATCACGGCGAAAGCGCCAAGAGGAATCTGCGGATGTGACGCTCATGGTATCGCCGGAAGAAATTTCCTGCGGTTCGTAGCCGGCGGAGCAGCCACCCATTCCGACCACGGCCGTGAGATCTGTCATACGCTGACTCATGTGGCGCCGGATGGAAATTACAAAGTAAAAGACCCGGAGAAACTGATCCGCATTGCCGGGGAATGGGGTGTGGAGACAGAAGGAAAGGATATCTATGATCTGGCTCACGAGATGGCGGAACTGGCTCTGCTGGAATACGGCAAGCCCCACGGCGTACAGCGCTGGCTGAGCCGGGCTCCGGAACACACACAGAAGCTGTGGCATGATGCTGAGATCGAGCCGCGCGCCATCGACCGTGAAGTTTCCACCGCCATGCATATGACCCATATGGGCAACTCCAGTAAACCGGAGGCGCTGGTCCGCCAGTCACTGCGTTCCGGTATGTCCGACGGATGGGGCGGTTCCATGTGCGGAACGGAGTTTTCAGACGTTATGTTCGGAACGCCAAAGCCGGTGGATACGGAAGCCAATCTGGGCGTTATGAAAGAAGAATGCGTTAATATTATCGTACACGGTCATGATCCCAGTCTTTCTGAGATGATCTGTGAATACGCCGAAGATCCGGAAATGCTGGAACTGGCAAAATCTGTGGGAGCCAAGGGAATCAATGTGGCTGGCGTGTGCTGTACCTCCAATGAAGTCGCCATGAGAAGGGGAATCCCCATGGCCGGAAACTTCCTGCAGCAGGAGAACGTGGTGCTGACGGGAGCCTGCGAGGCCATCGTCGTGGACGTACAGTGTATCTTCCCAGCCCTTGGCCCGCTGTCCAAGTGTTTCCACACAAAATTTATCACCACATCTCCCATCGCGCAGATGCCGGATTCGGATTTCATTCGGTTTGACGCGGAGACAGCAGGGGAGAACGCCAAGAAAATCGTTCGTACGGCTGTGGAAAACTTCGTAAACAGAAAGAAAGAACTGGTACATATTCCGGATCTGAAACAGAAAGCAACGGTAGGTTACTCTGTGGAAGCCATCGTCAAAACGCTAGACGGCGTGACCAATACGCAGGTGGACGTGACCGGAACCACAAAACCGCTGATTGAATGTATCACCTCCGGCGTCATCCGCGGCGCGGTTGCCATGGTAGGATGCAATAACCCCAGAGTCCGTCCCGATTCCGCTCACATCGGACTAATGAAGAAACTGATTGCCAACGACATTATCCTGGTGCTTTCCGGATGTTCCGCCCAAGCGGCTGCCAGAGCCGGTCTGATGGACAAGGAGGCGAAAGAGCTCTGCGGTGCCGGACTTAAGAGAGTCTGCGAACTGGCAGATATCCCGCCGGTACTTCATATGGGATCCTGTGTGGATATCAGCCGTATGATGGTTCTGGCTTCCGCCCTGGCAAAGGATTCCGGCCTGAATATTTCACAGCTTCCGCTGGTGGGCTGTGCGCCGGAGTGGATGTCAGAGAAAGCCGTTTCCATCGGAAACTATGTGGTTGCCACTGGTATCGATACTTTCCTCGGCGTGGAGCCCCAGGTGACAGGTTCCGACCAGATGGTATGGTGGCTGACAGAAGGGATCCGCGACTGGGTAGAGGCTGCTTATACTGTGGAAACCGACATTGAGAAACTGGGCGACGCCATGATTGCACGGATCGAAGAGAAACGTGCCGCACTGGGAATTTAAGGAGGAAAAAGCAGTGACATTATTTGAACGGGTATTTAGTGGAAATGATGCTGTATACGGCCTGAC
>LHCFC04200__coassemble_2891_pt1 | contig 7291 bp, 7 predicted proteins | sample LHCFC04200__metabat2_low_PE_018 | metagenome-assembled genome bin LHCFC04200
AGGAACATTCCAAGAAGAATCAAAACACTGTATACTTTCCGCCCGGCAGAATCTTTTCTGCTTTTTATGAGCAGATGAAGACCAATCGGAATAAAAGCGATAAAGGCTCCGGCAAACAGTCCACCGCCTATGCTTCCATATCCGCAGATTTTAATGAAGACTGCGGTGACAAGCATGGTAATGCCGGCAAGCCAGGAAATACTTCGGTTCCGGTTTTTTGTATGGTGATTCATTTCCACCGCATTTTCCATCAGCACAGCCAGAGCAGCATCGTTTTGGGGATAAGGCGCTGCTCCGGATTTTTTTTCAGAACACATCAGTTCGGTAAGAGAAAGATCAAGGGCGCTGGCAAGAGGAAGCAGCAGGCTGATGTCAGGAAAACCTTTTCCACGTTCCCACCGGCTGACTGCCTTGTCGGTTATCATCAGTTTTTTTGCCAGTTCTGTTTGCGTCATATGTTTTTCTTTGCGGCACTGTGCGATAAAAGTACCAAATTTCTGTGCATCCATATCATACCTCCTGGCTATACAATATCATAAGAGTTGTTTTTAGTGAACCGATGAATCATTTACCTGAAAAAAGAGGGGATGATCCTGAAGTTCATCCCCTCTTTTTCGGAAACTCATTTTCTTTCATTGCTATTCTCTTACGACGCTGATGCGTTTTTGCATGTTGTTTCCTTTTACCGCTTCATCTACTATCGCAATTGCATAGTCGGCATAACTGATGATGCTTTCTCCTTTGGAGTTAAGAGTCAGTTCCTCTCCCCCAAGAATGTACTTGCCGGTGCGTTCGCCCTCTGCCTGGAAATCACCGGCGGGGCTGATATATGTCCACTTAACATCCGTACGTTGGCGAAGTTCATCCAGAGCCTTTGCCATGGCGGCGGCCAGGGGTTTGAAGATAGCGGGGAAATCCGGACCGTCAGCCACACACATGGTATGTTCCGGATTCACATACAGACTTCCGGCGCCGCCGACGACAAGCAGACGGGTGTCTGTGCCGGAGAGAATGTCGCACAGATGCTTCAAAGAGGTACTGTGCAGCGGAAGGGTATCTTCCGTCCATGCCCCGAAAGCGTCGATTACCACATCAAAATCTTTTACATCGGCAGCCGTCAGGTCAAATAAGTCTTTTTTCAGAACTTTCTGCGCTGCTGTGGCGTTATCACTGCGCACAACGGCAGTCACGTCCAGTCCCCTGTTTACAGCTTCCTGTACGATAAGTTTACCAGCTTTTCCATTTGCACAAATTACTGCGATTTTCATCTCTGTATTCTTCCTGTTAATATACTGAATGAAATTTCTGTTTTGAGCTCCAGGCCGACCGTTTTCCTTAACTCTTGGCTATATTATAGGCCGGCAGGTTTTGATCGTAAAGTAAGCACTTTATTGTGGTATAGTTACCAAAAGGATACTATGCCGCTCGGCGAAAAGGGAGACTGTCTCGGCTGTAGTATTGACAACTGTCTGTTCCGGTGCTATTTTAAGGCGAAGCACACTTATGTAAAGGGAATGTAATCAGAGGCTTAAGGGGGAAATCATGGTAATAAGGCAAGAAAGATTAACGGATCATGACATAATATATGAGGTGATTAAAACATCATTTTTGAAAGCGGAACATGCAGATGGGAAAGAGCAGGATTTGGCAGCAATGCTTCGGGAAAGCGAAGCCTATCTTCCAGAGTTGTCTCTCGTTGCAGAGGTTGACGGAACGGTCGTCGGCCATGTTCTTTTTACAGAGGCAAAAGTCGGGGAACAGAAGGTTTTGGCATTGGCGCCGCTTTCTGTACTGCCGGAATATCAGAGAAAAGGTATCGGGACTGCTTTGGTAAAGGAAGGTCATCGAATCGGAAAGGAGTTGGGATATTCCTATTCTGTTGTGCTGGGAAGTGAAAATTACTATCCACGTTTTGGATATGTTCCGGCAAATCAGTTTGGAATAAGGCCGCCCTTTGATGTTGCAGAGGAAAATTTTATGGCGGTAAAATTAAATGCTGCCGCTCCATTGTTAAATGGAACACTGAGGTACGCCAGGGAATTTGGAATTGATTAGGAGGAAAGATGTATCAGATACTGATCGTGGAAGACGACTGGGAGATGAATCAGGGGATCTCTTACTTTCTGGAGAAAAATGGATATGGGACGGTGTCGGTTCATTCCATAGCCGAGGGGAAGGCTGCCTGGGAAGAACAGGAGGCGGATCTGATCCTGCTGGACGTGAATCTGCCGGATGGGGAAGGTTTTTCTTTCTGCCGCTGGGTTCGGGAGCGTTCCCAGGCGCCTGTATTGTTTTTGACAGCCAGGGATCTGGAAGAGGACGCACTGAGAGGGTATGAGCTGGGCGCGGAGGATTATGTGACCAAACCATTCTCCATGAAGATCCTGCAAAAGAAAATCGATGTGATTTTAAAGCGGACCAGGGAAGAAAAGGGAGCTGCCTTTGACGATGGATTTCTGCGGATTGACCTGACACAGGCGCGGGTTCAAAGAAAGGGAGAAATCTGTTCCGTGACGCCCACGGAGTTTCGTATCTTAAAGGAATTCCTCGCCCATAAAGGCCAGCTTCTCACGTATGACGTCCTGCTGGATCGTCTGTGGGACGGCGGGAATCAGTTTGTCGATAAGCATGCGCTGGCCGTCAATATAAACCGCCTTCGCGGGAAGATCGAGGATGAGGAACACAAATATATTTCAAATGTATATGGGATGGGGTATCAATGGATTGGAAAGTGATCGTTATGGTCTGTGCCATAGCGCTGGCAGGGATCCTGGTCTGGCGGATGCAAAAGCTTAAACGGGACGTCTGTGATTTTGCCGATGGACTGGAGCACAGTCTGGATGAGATCCTTCAGGGAAGAAAACCGGAGGAGTCTGCGGATGCGCAGGATTCTCTCCTGGGAAAGGTAAATGAAAAACTGGCAGAGTGTTTCATGTCCTTGAGACAAAGGCGGAAGAAAATCTGCGGGGGAAACAGCAGATGAAAGAGCTGATTTCTGATATCTCTCACCAGACAAAAACGCCCGTTGCCAATCAGAAGATTTATCTGGAAATTTTAAAGGATATGGAGCTTTCCGGGGAGGCAAAGGAATTCCTGGATAAGCTGGAACACCAGACAGACCGGCTGGATTTCCTGTTCCAGAGTCTGGTAAAAATGTCCCGGCTGGAAACCGGGGTGATCCAGATCCGCAAAGAAGAGAAGGATCTTTTTGAAACTCTTGCCGGTGCGGTGGCGGCGGTGGTGCCGGCGGCATCGAAAAAGGGGATCGTGCTGGAAGCAGAAGGAGGGGAAGAAGATGTCACAGGGGAAAATCACAGGAATCGGCTTTTCCTTCCCCATGACAGGAAATGGACGGAGGAAGCGGTCTATAATCTATTAGAAAATGCGGTGAAATATACTCCGAAAGGGGGAAAAGTAACGCTTCGCGTGCAAAAGAGGGAGATCTTTACAGAGATCCACGTGAGCGACACCGGGAAGGGGATCTCTTTAGAATGCCAGGCCCAGATCTTTATCCGGTTTTACCGGGAACCGGAAGTTCAAAACCAGGAGGGGCTTGGGATCGGTCTGTATCTGACCCGGAAGATTGCGGAACTTCAGGGCGGATACGTGGAGGTTTCTTCCAGGCCGGGCCGGGGAGCCGATTTTTGTATTTTCCTGCCAAATGCCGGAAGTGTCACAGTTTCGTGATTTTTGCCAGTTGAGACCGGTTTGTGATTTTTATGAGATAAGATGAGATCACAAAGGAGGTAAGAGACGTGGAAAAATACATGGTAAGGACAGAAAATCTGAAGAAATATTACCGGCTGGGCGAGAATACGGTCAGGGCGCTGGACGGCGTGGACTTTGATGTGAGAGAACGGGAGTTTATCGCTGTCATCGGGAAATCCGGAAGCGGGAAGAGTACGCTGCTTCATCTGATCGGCGGTCTTGACGTTCCCACGTCCGGAGAGGTGTATGTGGATGGGCGAAAGCTTTCGGATATGGACCGGGAGCAGCTGGCGATTTTCCGCAGGAGGAAGGTGGGCTTTGTGTTCCAGAATTATAACCTGGTGCCGGACCTTAACGTATATGAAAATGTGGTTCTGCCCATTGAACTGGATGGGAAGCGGATTGATAAAGAGTTTGTAAAGGAAATCCTGGAGCTTTTGCAGATTGCAGACAAGACGGAAGCGCTGCCGGGCATGCTCTCCGGAGGTCAGCAGCAGCGGGTCGCGATCGCCCGGGCAGTGGCGGCAAAACCTGCCATTATCCTGGCGGACGAGCCCACCGGAAACCTGGACACTGCCTCCGGACACGATGTGATGGGGCTTTTGAAAGTGGCGGCGAAGCAGTTCCAGCAGACGGTGATTCTGATTACCCATGACCGGGATATCGCTCAGATGGCGGACCGGATCGTCCATATTGAGGACGGGCGGATCGTGGGTTCAAAAGATACGGCGCCCGGAACAAAGGGAGGTGATCCGTATGCTGGCGAATAATAACCGGAAGGTCATTGACCGCATGGCGGTGGGCTCCCTGAAGCATAACCGGGGACGGAATCTGATCATCTTTCTCTCCATCGTGCTGGCGTCCTTTATGCTGTTTTCTATTTTTACGGTGGGGATTACTTATTTTCAGATGCAGAAGGTTCAGAATATCCGGCTGAACGGCGGGGAGTATGACGCTGTCATGTATGGGATTACACCGGAGCAGCGGGAAAAGTGTGAAAATGATCCGGATATCCGCAGAGTGGGGATTCTCGCCCTGAGCGGCTATCTGGAAGCCACCCAGGGGGACGACACGGTGGAGGCAGCCTGTATCTGGTGTGATCCGGTCTTATGGGATGAGATGATGGCTCCTGCCAGGGAATGGGTGAAAGGGACGTATCCCCGGGAGGAAAACCAGGTTATGGTGACGGAAGAAGGCCTGGAAAAAGCTGGGCTTGCGGGGCTGACCGTCGGGGATCGTTTCCGCGCCAGGTACCGGGACGGAGACGGGAACCTCCTTGATAAAGAATTTGAGATCTCCGGGATATGGGAAGGGTATGGCACCAAGTCGGCCTTTTACGTGTCAGAAACCTTTTACCGGAAATCCGGTTGCGATATCTCTGAGGTGACCTGCGGCAGGTACCATCTGGATTTTGATAGAGTGATCATGACGAAGGGCGAACAGGAAGCGTTTATCGAAAGCATGGATCTGGGGAAGCAGCAGGCGGTGTTCTTTACCGGTGACCTGGGCTATTCCCTGCCCATCTTCTTTGGACTGTGCGGACTGGTATTGGTGACTTGCCTGTGCGCTTATCTGCTGATTTACAACATCCTCTATCTGTCGGTGGCGGGAAATGTACGGTATTATGGTCTGCTTCAGACGGTGGGGATGACCGGGCGGCAGATCCGGCGCCTGATCCGCAGACAGATGACGATCCTTGGCTGCGGAGGGATTGTGTGCGGACTCATAATGGGGAGTCTTGTCTCTTTCTTTTTATTTCCATCGGTGATCCGCGCTCTTGGAATCCGTGCAAGGGAAGCGGGTGAAATACAGATTTCCCTGCATCCGATGGTACTGGTCCTGACAGTAGCGCTGGCGGTGCTGACGATTTACCTGGGAAGCCGCAAACCTGTGAAGCTGGCGGTATCCATCTCCCCGCTGGAGGCGGCAGGATACCGGCCGGCGCAGGGGAAGACCGGCGGCCGTAAAAGAAGAAAAGGCGGACTGCTGTTTCGCCTGGCCTGGGATCAGATCTGGAAGGATAAAAAGAAATCTCTGGTGATCATGACGTCTCTGGCGGCCGGCCTGTCGGTCTTCCTGTGTATCAGTACACTGCTGGAAAGCCAGGCGGCCAGGACGATTGTGACCAATCACATGAATAACGATATCACCATTACCAATGATTCTCTGCGAAAGGAAGATGAGGAAGAGCACCGGGATATCCTGAGCGCTTCGTTTCTGGAAGAACTGAGTCGTCTGGATGGAGTTTCGGCGGTTTATCCTCTGCTGTACGGGCAGATTACGGTTCCCTGGGAGCCGGATTTCGCAGATCAGTGGATGGAAGAATTCTATGATAAATGGATGATGATCCCCTACGAGGAGGATCGGAGCGAATATCAGCAGTATCCGGAAAATTTCGGTTCTGTCATTCTGGGAATCAGCGAGGAGGAGTTCCCCTATCTGCAGGAAGTGACAGATACCACACTGGACCGGGAAGCTTTTCTGTCCGGAAAGAGCTGCGTCCTCTATCGAAACGGGGTGGAGCTTACGATGGAAAAACTGGAGGGAAAGCAGGTGACCTGCGCAAAATACGGGGACAGAGGGAATACCCGCACCTTTGAGATCGCCGGGTTCACAGACGAGGGGTATTATACCGGCCCCATGCTGGGAACTTTGCCCACCATCATCGTAAGCGAGTCCGTGGTTCGGGATTTTGTGGAAAACCCCCGGATCTGCAAGATCGGGGTAAGATATACGAAGGAATATGATGAAAACACGGAACGCGAAGTGCTTGCGCTGGTGCAGAGCAACCCGGATGGCAATGCTCTTTCCTGGGATTCCAAGCTGGAAACCATGCAGGAGGTAAAACGTGCCCAGGGGAATATGCGGGAAGTGGGGCTTGGCATTGCCCTCATCCTGGCTCTCATCGGGATTTTGAATTACATCAATACCGTGACCGGGAACATCCAGAGCCGTCAGAGAGAGCTTGCCATTCTGGAGAGCATCGGCATGACGGACCGGCAGAGGAACCGGATGCTTGTGACGGAAGGACTTTTGTATGCGGCAGGGTCGCTGCTTCTCACCGCGACGCTGGGGCTGGGGATCACCTATCTGGTGTATCAGTCCATGAACTATATGATGGTACCTTTTGCCGTGCCTTTCTGGCCGGCAGCAGGGATGACAGCATTCCTGATTCTGGTGTGTATTCTGATTCCGCTGGCTGCCGGGAAATATATGACGGGGAAAGGAAGCGTGATGGAGCGGGTGCGGGGGGGGTGAGAAAATCCTTCGGCAACGGGGATATATGTCGAGTGGATTGAATGTGAGAATGGAAAGATAAAGTGATAATAAAAAGAAATGCTGTAAAGATCCAGCAGTTATGAGAGCGTTCGCTACTTTATGAACGTTTCTTGCGATTCGACAATTTGCAGGATAATGAAAGGCGACTTGCATAGCGAAAGAAATCCATATAGATTAGCCCTTAGCTATGGGAACATTCATAGCTAAGGGTTTTTATGTGCATTTTTCTGATTTGATAATTTTTTGTTGTTCTAGTACAAATATTTTTAATTAATTCGACTATATAATCAACCTATGATATAAT
>LHCFC04200__coassemble_4556_pt1 | contig 5281 bp, 4 predicted proteins | sample LHCFC04200__metabat2_low_PE_018 | metagenome-assembled genome bin LHCFC04200
CTGAAATCCAGGGTTTGGAGCTGCCGGCATAGTGATTGACCAGCTTCCAGAATTTCCATGGATAGGAAAGACGCAGCCTTAGATTTTCCACCTCCTGTGCCGTCAGCGTTTTCTCTTGGTGATAAGCAAGGATCATATCCTGTCCCAGCGATACGTTCCAGTTATGTTTCTCGAGGATTTTTCTCATAAACTGAAAAAGATCCGCCGTCTGACAGTCATAATTCCATTTTTCATAGTTGACCAGCACCGGTCCTTTCTCCGTCATCAGAAAATTATGCTGATTGCAGTCTCCGTGGCAGACGCTGCCCCTCTCCCCTTCCTTTTCATACAGCTGCGCGTACCCGGAATGCTCCAGATCCTTCACCATCTTCTCCCCCTGCCAAAGGAAATCTGCCAGGCACTCCTGAAGCTTTCTTTCAAACTCATTTCTGTTTTTCTTTTTCCGGATATAGACGCCGGTTTTTCGAATCTCGCGGTTATGGCGGGAACATTCTTCCGACAGAGATTCTTTCCGGTATTTATTCACCGGCGGCAGACACATAACATTATGTAACCTTGCCATGACTTTCACACACTCCAGGATATCTCTCCTGGATTTCGTGTCGCATTCTCTGCCTTCAAACCAGTCCCTTACCACATAGGCGATCCCGTCCCGATCCAGGGAAATCAGTTCCTCCTGCTGATTTTTCATAACACAGTCCAAAGGCAGCCCGCCGCTTTCCTTGATGTGAAGCTGCAGCCGGTAAAGCTGCTTTAGTTTTTCTCCGGATCCTTTGAATTCCCTGATAATTTTTGGTCCCTGCTTCGTCTCGCAGATGAGAGCACCCCGCCCCCGGCGGGCGGCATCCGCTTCCAGTCCGTACTGCTCCAGCACGCTCAGCCCGTAATCATACATCCGCAGTCCCCCTAATCATGTTCTTTCTATCTTATGTAGAGGGCATAAAGATTATACGCCGCGGTTTTTTGCTGCGTATGTTCAAAGTTGAATTTACTTTTTAAATGTGTTAAGGTAACAGATAGAAAAATGTCATATTTTGGAAATTAACCATCGCACGCAGAGAGTAAAGACAGAGATGATAAGAGAATATTCCGACCAGAATGTATATGACGCGCTGCAGGACTGTCTGCAGTTTCTTTTTGAAGAATTCGACAATATTTTTATCTCTTTTTCCGGGGGAAAGGACAGCGGCCTGCTCCTGAACCTTCTGATGGACTACCGCAGGAAACATTATCCGGACAGGAAGATCGGCATCTTCCATCAGGATTTTGAGGCACAGTACACCGTCACCACAGAGTATATCGAACGTACCATGGAACGGTACAAAGACGAGGCCGAACTTTACTGGGTCTGTCTTCCCATGGCCACCCGTACGGCTTTAAGCAGCTATGAAATGTACTGGTATCCCTGGGATGACACCAAGGAAGATGCCTGGGTGCGTCCCATGCCAAAGAAAAAGTATGTGATCAACCTGAAAAGCAATCCTATGACCACCTACCATTACCGGATGCACCAGGAGGATCTGGCTCATCAGTTCGCCAGATGGTACCGCATTTCCCATGAAAATAAGAAAACCGTCTGTCTGCTGGGAATGCGGGCAGATGAATCTTTGCAGCGGTACAGCGGCTTTCTCAACAAACAGTACGGCTATAAAGGAAAATGCTGGATCACAAAACAGTTTAAAGACGTCTGGTGTGCTTCCCCCATCTATGACTGGACGCTGGACGATATCTGGCACGCCACCTGGCTGTTTCATTACGATTACAACAAACTGTATGATCTTTATTACAAAGCCGGCCTGAAGCCTTCCCAGATGCGGGTGGCCTCCCCCTTTAACGATTATTCCAAGGACGCTTTAAACATGTACCGGGTCATCGACCCTCAGATCTGGGTCAGACTGGTGGGAAGGGTGCGGGGCGCCAACTTCGGAGCCATCTACGGCCGTTCCAAAGCCATGGGATACCGCAGCGTACGCCTGCCGGAAGGACACACCTGGAAATCCTACACTATGTTCCTGCTGGACACGCTTCCCACCCGGCTGCGGAACAATTACGTCAAGAAATTCAACGCCTCCATCCAGTTCTGGCACAAAACAGGGGGCGGCCTGGACGAAGAGACCATCCAGGAGCTGATCGACCACGGTTACCGCATCAAACGCAACGGCGTTTCCAACTATACGCTGAACAAAAAATCCCGGATCATCTTTCTGGATAAAATTCCGGACAATACCGATGATATTGCCACTACCAAGGATATCCCCAGCTGGAAACGGATGTGCTGCTGCATCCTGAAGAACGATCATATCTGCCGTACCATGGGCTTTGGCATGACCAGGGAGCAGCAACGACGGATCGACGCCATACAGAAAAAATATGAAAGTATCGAGGAGATGAATTATGGAGTTTAAAAGTCCCGTCTATCACGTAATCGCCGTGCCGGTGGAAAAGATCAAACCCAACACCTATAACCCCAACGCCGTGGCGCCTCCGGAAATGCGCCTCCTCTACGACAGCATCAAGGCCGACGGTTACACTATGCCCATCGTCTGCTATTACGACAAAGAAGAAGATATTTATATCATCGTGGATGGATTTCATCGGTACCGGATCATGCTGGAATACCGGGATATCTACGAGAGGGAGAAGGGAATGCTGCCCGTCTCCGTGATCCAGAAACCCCTGGATCAGCGGATGGCCAGTACCATCCGACATAACCGGGCACGGGGAAATCATAACGTGGATCTGATGAGCAACATCATCAAAGAACTGCATGAACTGGGGCGCTCCGACGCCTGGATCTCCAAACACCTGGGCATGGATAAAGACGAAATCCTCCGCGGCCGATGGCCTGATTCAATGCTTTGTTTCCATCAGCCAGTCCACCAAATACCACACCTGTATCCCATTGTAATTGCCCGGCGTTAGCCGGTCCATGGTTAAAATCACCTTCTCATAATTGTCCCGGATCTTTTCAAGGGGTCTGATCTCCCGCTCAAAGGTTTCCTGTGCAGTCATATCCGCTGTAACCTGGAAATATTGATATGCCCCCTGCTTCTGGGCAACAAAATCAACCTCTGCGTTTCCTGCTTTGCCTGTCGTCACCTTATACCCCCGACGCAAAAGTTCAAAATAAACAAGGTTTTCAAGAGAAAAACCCAGATCATAGTTTTTACGCGGAAGAATATAATTTCTCAGTCCCAGATCCACAATATACATTTTTCGGCTTGCCTTTAAAAGCTGTTTCCCGACAATGTCAAACCGCTCTGCCGGATAAAAGATAAAGGATTCCGTTAAGGCCTCCACATAATCTCCCACCGTATTGGGTGAGATTTTTCTGTCATTTGAAATCAGATAATTCGTAATACTTCTGACAGATACGGGATTTCCCACAATACTTGCAAGATATTTTGCAATTGTCTTTAACAGCGCAATGTCTGTAATTTTCCGCTTGGAAGGATCGCTTTTCTTCCTTGTCTGTCTGTCCTCGATATCTTTTACGATGACCGTATTGTAAATCCCCTCCAAATAAGTGCTTACTTTCTCATTGGTACGGTTCATTGCGGCAATATATGGCATACCGCCGTTTCTTAAATATTCAGGAAAGCCCTGTTCCGGTTCTAACCCTGTCATGGAAAGAAACTCCCTAAGAGACAGCGGAAGCATTTTAATCTCCACATACCGGCCTGTCAAAAGTGTTGCCAAATCTCCCGACAGCATATACGCATTGGAACCTGTAATATAGAGATCCACATCTGGCTTTACATATAAACTGTCTACGACCTTTTCAAAGGAAGACACTTTCTGAATTTCATCAAGAAAAATATACGTGATTTTTCCGCTGACCAGACGTTCTTTCAGATACTGATAAAGTTTCCTGTAATCCAGCAGGTCTTCATACTCCAGTTCCTCAAAGTTGATGAAAACGATTTGCTCTTGTGTGACTCCGTTTTCCTCCAGCCATCCCTGAAACTGCATTAAAAGTGTAGATTTTCCGCAGCGCCGGATACCTGTGACCACTTTGATCACCTGTTCATCTTTCCAGCTTATGAGCTGATCTAAATATTCTTGCCGTTGTACCAATGAAAATCACCTCCCCTGTTAATGTTCTCATTTTAGCACATACTATTCCTGTTATCAATATTTTGTTCCTATTTCGGAACAATAACCGTTTCCCTTGGAGCCTCAAAGCTTTTTTACAAACAACGCCCGGATCGCATTGAGGACGGCGCCGAGGAACTGAAAGCCCGCGATCCCGTGCGCTGGGTAGGGCTGATAAACACGCGGAAAGCGCAGGCTGTTCCCCGCGGCCTCTGTTTGTTTTTTACACTTCCGCCATATTTCCTGTCTTGTGTCCTTCGAGCAAATGAAATATAATGAAAAATATTGTCGGAGGTGCGAATATGGACTATATGACATGCAAAGAGGCAAGTGAGAAATGAGGATATTAGTTGTAGAAGATGATCTGACAATACAAGCACAGCTAAAAACCCTTTTGTCGGGCAATGGATATGAGGTTGACGCTGTAACTGACTTTGCAAGAGTAATTGAGCAGTTTAAAGCATTTGCGCCCCACCTTGTTTTATTGGATATAAAACTGCCAGAAAACAGCGGCTTTGAAATATGCTCACAAATCCGCAGCTTTTTTGATATTCCTATCGTGTTTGTGACAAGCTGCAATACCGATATGGATGAACTCAACAGTATTATGCTAGGCGGCGATGCCTTCATCACCAAACCTTATAACACGGCAATCCTGCTTGCTAAAATTGCATCACTGCTCAAGAGAGCCTATCCGGCACAGCAAAACGAACAGTTATCTTATGGCGGCGCCATTCTGCATCTGGAATCCAGCAGTTTGGAGTATGAAGGACAAAAAGTAGAGCTGACCAAAAACGAGTTAAAAATCCTCTACTACCTGTTCACAAATGCAGGTAAAATCTGCTCCCGCAGCAATATTGTCGAGTTTTTGTGGGATAATCAGATGTATGTAGATGACAACGCTTTAAGCGTCAACATCAATCGTATCCGTGAGAAACTGGCAGGTATCGGCTTGAAAGATTTTATCAAAACGAAGCATCGGCAGAGGTATCCATCCGTCACTGAGCCGATGACCACACGCTGTCCTTTATATTTTTGCGGATTTTTGATGCCTCGCATGCCTCCCGCAGAGCAGGCAGCAGTTCATCCAGCCGTCCATCCAGACCGAAAGACTTCCCTTTGATGTTGTCTGCGATGTAGACCTCGCCCAGGTTGATGGTCACATAGGCTGCATTCGGTTCTCTGG
>LHCFC04200__coassemble_5039_pt1 | contig 4925 bp, 3 predicted proteins | sample LHCFC04200__metabat2_low_PE_018 | metagenome-assembled genome bin LHCFC04200
GAAAAAAGAATTAAACGATCTGGCGGCAGCGATTTTGAATCATGAAGCAATCGAAGATAATGAGGAATTGAAAAAACATAGCGATTGGGTGAAGAAATTTCTTCCTTCTTATGATATAATAACAGAGGATAACATAATGCCGATCCTGCGCAAAGAAGTGGGCAAGGTCTTTGAAAAGGTTTTGGAGGATGCGGGCGTGTTCAAGAGAACGCAGGAAGGCAAGGAGGCCTTTGAACGGTTTATCGCCGCGTTGTAAACAGAAAAGAGGGAAGCTATGGCAGGAATTACAATTGTTCCATTTGGAGAGACGGAAAAGGGGGAACAGACGGCGCTTTATACCATTGTGAATGCAAAGGGCGCCAGCGCAACCATATGCAGTTATGGGGGAGCGATCGTATCTCTGAAGGTACCCGACCGGGAAGGAAAGCTGACAGATGTGGTGCTGGGATACGACCAGCTGAAGGATTACGAACAGGGGAAATCTTATTTTGGCGCGCTGGTGGGTCGGTGCGGCAACCGGATCGCAGGCGGGAAGGTGACCATCGCCGGGAAACAATATCAGCTGGCATTAAATAACGGTTCCAATCATCTTCATGGAGGCCCCTGTGGTTTTTACCGAAAGGTCTGGGAGGTTCACCCGGAAGGAAATACACTGAAGCTGCATCTTTTCAGTCCGGATCTGGATGAACAGTATCCGGGTAATCTCGATGTGAATGTGTATTATACCTTTGATGATGAAAATCGTCTGAGCATTACGTATCACGCCGTCAGTGATCAGGATACGATCTGTAATCTGACCAATCACGTGTATTTTAATCTGTCCGGTCACGACAGTCAGGATCTGATGGAACAGAAAATGCAGATACACGGCAATGAATTCCTGCCGGTGGACGAGACGCAGATTCCCACAGGCGAACTGCGTTCGGTGACGGGAACGCCCTTTGACTTTCGTGTTCCTAAACCAATCGGACAGGGGATAGGGGCGGACGATGAGCAGCTGGCGATCGGAGAGGGATATGATCATAACTATGTTTTGAACCACCAGAAAAGTGAGACGATCTGGGAAGCGGCCGCCGCTTACAGTGAACGGAGCGGTATTTCCCTCGTATGCAGAACGGATCAGCCGGGGATGCAGTTTTATACAGGAAATCATCTGGGGCCGCAGACGGGGAAAGGCGGGGTATCCTACGGGTTCCGGCAGGGATTCTGTCTGGAAACCCAGGCTTTTCCCGATGCGGTTCATCATGAAAACTTTCCGGGTATTTGGCTGAAATCAGGAGAAGAATACTGCCATCGGACGATCTACGAGTTTGGAGTGGGAGAGCCGTTTTGATGACATAATTCCTCAAAAAACATTACGAAATTATTACGCGAAAATTACAAAAGGTAAAAAAAGTATTGATTTCTTCCTGCGGCCGTGCTATGATAGGGAGCAGAAAGTGAAAATATTACGAAAAAATTACGAAGGAAAAACAAAACCATAACGAGCGACAGGGAGAGATTTTAACATGAAAAAAAGAATGGTATGCCTGCTGCTGGGACTTGTTTTGACCATTTCTCAGGTAGTAACTGTATTGGCGACAACAGAAGACGAGTTAAGACAGCAGAAAAGCCAGGCGGAAAGTCAGTTGAGCGAAACCAATGCTGTGATTGACGATCTGTCCGAAAGACAGAGCGAGATTCAGGCGGAAATCAGCTCTATGGATGCGGAAATGGTGGATCTGATGATTCAGATTGATGCGGCCAAGAGCGACATCGAAACGACTGAGGGACAGATTACCGAAACAAAAGAAAATATCACTTCCAAGGAAGCAGAGATTGAACAGACGAAAGCGGATCTGAAGGAAGCGGAAGATACCCGTGACAAACAGTATGAGGATATGAAAAAGCGTATCCAGTACATATATGAAAACGGCGGGGAAAGCGCCTGGTTCCAGATGCTTTTTGACTCCGAGGATTTTTCCAAAGTACTGACCCGTGCGGATTACGTACAGGATCTGCAGGATTATGACCGGGCTCAGCTGGAAGCTTATGTCCAGGTGGTAAAGGAAGTAAAAGAACTGAAAGCTTCACTGGAGTCCCAGAAAAAAGAACTGGAAGAGCAAAAGGCAGCTCTGGAAGAGCAGAAAGCTTCACTGGAGTCCCAGAAAGCAGACCTGGAAGTGCAGCAGTCTGACCTGCAGGATCAGATCGATGCCAAGAAAGCAGCCAGCGACGATTACGAAAATCAGATTGCCACAGCCCGTCAGCAGGCGGAAGAGATCAGTAATCTGATCGCGGAGCAGGAGGCAGAGTTGAATCGTCTGGCAGAAGAGCGCAGACGCGCAGAGGAAGAAGCAGCCCGTCGGGCAGCGGAAGAAGAAGCGGCCAGACAGGCGGCAGCGGAGGAAGCAGCCCGTCAGCAGGCGGCTGAGGAAGCCCAGGCAGAAGAGGAAGAACAGGCAGAGACTTCCGATGGGGAAGAATACGTGGAGGACGATTCGAATAGCGATGGAAGCGAGGAAGACTCCGACGAGGAAGCTTATGACGAGGAATCCTACGAAGAAGAATCCTATGAAGAAGAGTCTTACGAGGAAGACTCCTCCTCTGACGACAGTTATTATGAAGAAAGCTACGAGGAGGAAGACACCAGCTATTCCGGCGGCGGCTCCTCAGGAAGCGCTATCGTAGCTTATGCGGATCAGTTTGTCGGCAATCCCTATGTATGGGGTGGAAATTCTCTGACAAACGGTATTGACTGTTCCCACTTTGTATACCAGGTTCTGAAAAACTGCGGCGTATACAGCGGCGGATATACCACATCTTCCGGATGGAGGTCTCTGGGCTCACCGGTAGGAAGTCTGTCAGAAGCACAGGCCGGCGATGTGATCTGTTATTCCGGTCATGTGGCGATCTATGACGGATATGGCGGAATCGTGGAAGCGAAGGGAAGCGCCTGGGGTATTACCCATGACAGAAGCGCAGATTGCAAAACGATTCTGTCGATCAGAAGATTTACATAATTTAACCTGTAGGAAAAGAATGAGTCTATGGTCAGGCAAAACTGGCGATGGGCTCATTTTTTTCAGTATGGTTGCATTTTAGTGGGAAAAAAGGTATACTGAGAAACCGAAGAAGAAATGGGAGGCAAGAGGATGAAATCATGGAGAGATAATGTAAGACGGGTGGTGCCCTACGTTCCGGGGGAACAGCCCAATGACCCGGATATGATAAAATTAAACACCAATGAAAATCCCTATCCGCCGTCGCCGAAGGTGGAAGAGGCCATTCGAAATCTGGACTGCGATGCTTTACGGCTGTATCCGGATCCCACAGCTCATAAACTGGTATCTGCTATCGCCGATTACCATGACCTGAAAGAAAGCCAGGTGTTTGTGGGAGTGGGGTCAGATGATGTGCTGGCGATGGCGTTTATGACGTTCTTCAATGGGGACAGACCGATTCTGTTTCCCGATATCACCTATTCTTTTTATGATGTGTGGGCGGATCTTCTGCGCATCCCTTATGTGAAAGTCCCGCTGAACCAGGAGCTGGAAATTTCCTGTGCGGATTATAAACAGGAAAACGGAGGAGTGATTTTTCCCAATCCCAATGCCCCCACAGGTACGGCGCTGACCCTGGAGGAGATTCGTTTTATCCTGGAGCATAACAGGGAAACAACGGTGATCGTGGATGAGGCATATGTGGATTTTGGAGCGGATACGGCTCTGCCTTTGCTGAAAGAGTATGATAATCTGCTGGTGGTGCGGACCTTTTCCAAATCCCGTTCCATGGCCGGGATGCGGATCGGTTATGCCTGCGGAAGCGAGGAGATGATCCGCTGTCTCAACGACGTGAAATATTCTTTTAATTCCTATACCATGGATATGACGGTTCTGGAAGCCGGCGCGGCATCCATTGCGGATGAAGTTTATTTCCAGGAGACGATCTGCAAAGTACAGGAAACCAGGCAATGGACACAGGAGCAGCTGCGCCGTCTGGGGTTCACACTGAAAGATTCCAGCGCCAATTTTGTGTTTGCCAGTCATGGGGAATGCCCCGCCCGGGAACTGTTTGAAGCGCTGAGGCAGAACCATATCTATGTCCGTTATTTTGATAAACCCAGGATTGACAACTATCTGCGAATCACCATCGGCACGCAAAAGGAGATGGAAAAGCTGGTGGATTTTCTGGAAACATATCTGAAAAAAAGAAAAGAAAGGTAATATCTGAAAAAGGCTGATTTCTGAAAAAACAGGAAGTCAGCCTTTTTTCGAGAAAAATAAATATACAGAAAATTTTAAAAAATATAAATAATACACAATTAATTGCGAGTAAAGAAAAATGTTATAAAAAAATAAAAATAATTTTTAAAAAATGTATTGACAAATAAATGGGGATCTGCTATTATAATTACATCAAAACAAAACAACTTCATTATTTCTTACTTGATAAAGAAATATGAAAAAAGGAGGTTGGTCCATTGGACACTTTAAATCATAACCATCAATATGAAAGTGGTATGGCTTAGCAGTTCCCGGCGAGAAGACCTTTTACATATGAGTTATATAAATCCCTTGATTGTAAGATCTCAGAGGAAAAAGTAAAAAGGTATATATCAAGCAAGTCTTCATATTGAACATATACCACAAAACATAATTCAAAGATTATCATATGTGAAGAAATATAATAATCAGATTTTGAATTATGATTCGTCAAAAGAAAAATAAAAGTGCTACCTGGATTACAGATTTTCAATCTAAAATCAGTGAACAGCAAAGATCGGAAGTCGGAAGATAGAAGTAAAGGACAGAATCGGAAGAAGAAGTAGTAAGGGATAGATATAGTATTAAAGATGAAGTAGAGAGATTTGAGACGAGAAATCAGTTTCTGAAAAATCAATAAACTGTAATCAAATTCCTGAAGTAGTATTCAGATGATAGAAG
>LHCFC04200__coassemble_5507_pt1 | contig 4632 bp, 3 predicted proteins | sample LHCFC04200__metabat2_low_PE_018 | metagenome-assembled genome bin LHCFC04200
AAAACGCATCCAGGGAAATTGATTTTATCGGTGTCCGCCGGAATGAGAAGGTTTATGTTCAGGTTTGTGTGCAGCTGCCCGAAAACTCGGATCGGGAGATTGGAAATTTAATGGAGATTCCGGACCACTATCCGAAATATGTTGTGACAACAAACGGCATGGATGTGGGTATCGACAACGGTATTCGCATCGTGCATTTGGTTGATTTCCTGTTGTCAGAGAGCTGGTAAGCAGTAAAATAAGGAAATGGAGCCGGGAGAAATGCTCTCGACACCATTTCCTTTCCTTATACTGATAGTAATGGGGATAGGTGGCTGGAGACAATGAGCTGGAGACAATGAGATAAAAGGGTAAGCACGACACTCTGAAAAAGAAGTAAGGGGCGCATTGTACAGAGGATGTCCCCGGGGAATGAATACCGCATCGGGAGAAACGAAAATCTTTTTCCACCCGCTGATTTTGCTGTTGAGATACGGAGTTTCTCCGGACCAGGTGATGATCAGATCCACCAGATTTTCTTCCAGTTTCATGGTCACATAGTCGGCGCAGAATCTGGTGGTTTCCAGTACTCCGATGCGGATGTGCGCGGAAAGCTGTTCCTGCACATCAAAAGCCCTGGTAATGGTTTTTATCAGATCCTGAGAGAGATTTTTCCAGCCTTTTTCCAGTTCCCTGCCGGCCGGAGTCAGTTCCAGCCGATGGTATTTACGGATAAAAAGAGGAATCCCCAGCAGATTTTCCAAATTTTTTATGGTTTTGCTGACCATGGAAGGGGTAAAGTTATACTCCTCTGCCACACGGGAATAATTCTGGTACTGGCAGCACTTCAGAAAAATCTGTATCTGCTGAAGGGAGATGTTCATAATATTTCGGTACTTCATAGTCGGTCTCCTTCAAAAAGGGAATGCTGCATCAGCAGGATTCCCGTTCCACCAGATAGCAGGGCAGTTTGATTTTCATGGCGCAGCTGTTTCCCGGATTCTTGAACTGATGCAGAATCTGGGCGCCGTAATGCCCCATCTCATAGGTGGGTGCGTGGACGGTGGTGAGAGGGGGAGAGGTGAAGCTGGTGATGGACAGATCATCAAACCCGACCAGGGCGATATCCTGCGGGACGCGGTATCCTTGTTCTGTCAGGGCCTTCAGCGCGCCGATGGCGATCAGATCGCTGGCGGCAAAAACGGCGTCCGGCAAAGAGCCTTTTTCGATCAGTGTGTTCATCATACGATAACCGGAGTCGCTGCTGAAAGATTCTTCCAGCAGATAAGGTTCATATTCCAGCCCCATTTTCCTGCAGAAACCGGTAAAAATATCCGGCCGCTCATCTGGGAAAAGCTGATTATTTCCCAGGTATTCTCTCCCGCTTAAAAAACCGATTTTCCGATGTCCCTTTTCGTAGAGATAGGAAAGTACCAGGGTGACAGCCTGGTCAAAATCCAGCGTGATGGTGGTGACATCCGTATCCGCCACCGGCATATCCAGAAACAAAATCCGATCCGTGATATTTCTCAGCATGGCAATTTCTTCCGGACAGAATTTTCCGATGCAGATCAGGCCGTCCACATCTTTTAACAGATCTTCATAGCCCACATCGGCTTTGTAGGTGCGAATCACATGAATCCCCCGGTTTTTACAGTAATCCTCGATTCCCTGGCGGATCGTCAGATAATAAGAATCGTTAATTTCTTCCTGAGCGGAAAACCACTGAACGATGCCCATCGTAAACTGAGAACGGGGCGGGCGGTTTTTCTTCACATAATGCATTTCCCGCGCGGTATCCAGAACCTTCTGACGGGTTTCCGGCGTCACATTCAGCGTCATATCCTGATTCAGGATCCGGGATACGGTGGCGGGAGAAACCTGAGCAGCCCGGGCAATATCTTTTATGGTTGCCATAGATAGCCTCCGTTTAGTAAATATATTTTCCTTCGATTCATTATATCAGTAAATGGCGGAAAATGAAAGATATGCAGGAAAAGGACAGACAGGTTTGTGAGATTGCAACAAAAAACAAGCGCTTTTTTTGGCACCCTCTTTAGTAAAATAGTGTTGAATATTTAGTAAAATAGTAATATAATTTACTTAAAAGGAGGTATCGATACGTGAAAGAGGTAAAAGTTTTAGCACAGGAATTTATGGATGGGGTGCATGACAAAGCGCTTCGGGAAATCTATCTGGATGAAGAGCAGATTCCCAGACAGCGAAGCCGTTATGCGAAGGCGCTGCAGCAGTATGAAGCATTATACGGACCGGGGGAAGCGGCTGTTTACAGTGCTCCGGGAAGAAGCGAAGTTGCTGGCAATCACACGGATCATCAGCACGGAAGAGTATTGGCGACGTCTGTGAATCTGGATGCCGTGGCAGTAGCGGGATACAGTCAGGAAGACTGTATCACGGTTGTGTCAGAAGGGTATCCAAAGGAACAGATTGATCCTGCGGATCTGGAGAAAAAAACGGAGGAGGAAGGTACCTCCAGAGGATTGATCCGCGGCGTTTTAAAAGGCCTGACAGACAGGGGCTATCAGATCGGCGCCTGTAATATCTATGTGACCAGCGATGTGCTGAACGGCGCGGGACTGTCCTCTTCGGCAGCTTTTGAATCGATCCTGGGAACGGTCTTTTCCGGTCTGTTTAATGACATGAAGGTTTCATCCGTGGAAACGGCCATGATCGGTCAGTATGCGGAAAATGTTTATTTCGGAAAACCCTGCGGGCTGATGGATCAGATGGCGTGTTCCGTAGGCGGTCTGATTTATATCGATTTTCAGGATCCGGCCCATCCGGTGGTGGAACAGGTGGATATGGGAACAGAAGATTACAGCCTGTGTATCGTGGATACGAAGGGATCTCACGCGGATCTGACGGAAGATTACGCCATGATTCCGCTGGAAATGAAAAGTGTGGCCAGGGTATTTGGAAAAGAGGTGCTGCGCGATGTGGACAAAGAAGAATTTATCCGCAATATTCCTTCTCTCAGAGAAAAACTGGGCGACCGCTGCGTGCTGCGTGCAATGCATTTCTTCAATGAAAACGAGAGAGTAAAAGAGCAAACGGAGGCTCTGGGAAGATCGGATTTTGCAGGCTTTCTGGAACTGGTGAAGGCATCCGGAGATTCTTCTTTCAAATATCTTCAAAACATATATACCAACCATGATGTGCAGCATCAGAGTATGTCCATAGCATTGGCGCTCAGTGAGGAAATCCTGGGAGAAAACGGAGTCTGCCGTGTCCACGGCGGCGGTTTTGCGGGGACGATCCAGGCTTTCGTGCAAAATAGTTTTGTAAAAGAATATAAAGAAAGAATAGAATTGGTATTTGGCGAAGGGGCATGCCATGTTCTGAAAATCAGAACCTACGGCGGCATTCAGGTGATGTAAGGAGAGAATGGGATTATGGTAAATGAGGCGATTAAAAAACTGATTACTTACGGGCTGGAGCATCAGATGATCGAAGAAGGAGATGTGGACTTTGTCCGCAATCAGATTCTGGAAGCCCTGGAGCTGGATGAGTATGAGGAACCGGAGGAGACTTACAGTCAGGTGGAACTGGCTCCTGTATTGAATGAACTGCTGGATGATGCGGCCAGCCGCGGCGTGATGGAGCAGGATACCGTGACGTACCGGGATCTTCTGGATACAAAGGTGATGGGGAAAATGGTTCCCTGGCCGTCACAGGTGAATCGGACTTTCTGGGAATTATATAAAGAGTCTCCCAAGAAGGCCACAGACTATTTCTATCAGCTCAGTCAGGACAGTAATTATATCCGCAGGGACAGAATTGCCCGGGATGAAAAATGGGAGGCGCAGACCGCATACGGCGATTTGGAAATCACCATCAATCTGTCCAAACCGGAAAAAGATCCGCGGGATATCGCGGCAGCACGCAATGCGGCTTCCAGCAGCTATCCCAAATGTCTGCTCTGTAAGGAAAATGAAGGATATGCAGGCAGAGTGAATCATCCGGCCAGACAGAATCACAGGATTATTGCCCTTACACTCCAGGGGGAGGAGTGGGGACTGCAGTATTCTCCCTACGTATACTACAATGAACACTGTATCGTGCTGAATAAAAAGCATATCCCCATGAAGATTAACGGGACTACCTTCCGGAGACTGCTGGAGTTTGCCGGAAAATTCCCCCACTATTTCCTGGGATCCAACGCAGATCTTCCCATCGTGGGCGGTTCCATATTAAGCCATGATCATTTCCAGGGCGGATGCCATGAGTTTGCCATGGCAAGAGCGAAAGTGGAGCAAACCTATACGATCGCAGGATACGAAGATGTGAAAACGGGCATCGTGAAATGGCCCATGTCCGTCCTGCGGCTGGAGGGTGAAAATGCAGAACGTCTGGCAGAACTGGCGGAGCACATTTTGGACACCTGGAGAAATTACACGGATGAAAAAGCGGTGATCTACGCCTATACAGACGAGGAACCCCATAATACCATCACACCCATTGCCAGGATGCGTGATGGGAAATATGAACTGGATCTGGTGCTGCGAAATAACCTGACGACGAAAGAGCATCCGCTGGGGCTTTATCATCCCCATGAAAAGCTTCATCATATCAAAAAGGAAAATATCGGGCTGATCGAGGTTATGGGTCTGGCAGTACTGCCGGCGCGTCTGA
>LHCFC04200__coassemble_5966_pt1 | contig 4393 bp, 5 predicted proteins | sample LHCFC04200__metabat2_low_PE_018 | metagenome-assembled genome bin LHCFC04200
CCAGGTTCCTTGGAGAAATAGCGAGGGAACAGTGAAAGGAGCACAAGAATGGACGCAGCTACACTTCTGTTTTTTGAACAACAGCCGGAGGCGCTTCCGTTGTACGAAGCATTTGCGGACGCAGTCATACGACAATATCCCGATACGAAGGTCAAGGTGCAGAAATCTCAAATATCATTTTCAAATCGCTATATGTTTGCCTGTGTATCGTTTGCCCGGGTAAAAAAGAAAAAAGAACTGCCGGATCCGTATCTTGTCGTCACACTGGGTATGTCATACCCGTTGGAATCTTCCCGCGTGGCTGTCAAAACAGAGCCATATCCGGGGCGGTGGACCACGCATATCGTACTAGGGGATGAGAAGGAGGTTGACGGGGAGCTGCTGAAATGGGTTGCGGAGGCATACGATTTCGCAAATACAAAATAAGATACGGTTTCCATTTGTATGAATATTTTGAGCCGGAAAAGGGAGGAGAGTATGCCAAAAGAAGTTAATCCAAAAGACACCAGGCGGGCTGCGGCGTATGAGCTTTGGATGAAAGCGCCCAATCCGATGGTAACTTTTTTCAAGACATTTGATGTGACGAATCTGATCAGGGTCAGCAGGAGAAGAAAGCTGAAATTCAATATGCTGCTTGCTTATTGCATCGGACGAGCCGCCGTAAAGATAAAGGAATTTTACATCCTTCCGGTGGGGGATAAGCTCATACAGTACGACACGATAGCAGTGAACACCATTGTAAAAAACAAAGAAGGCGAAGTCAGTTCCTGTGATCTTTCCTATGAAGCGGATCTGCATAAAAATTCAACCGGCAGTATCTGAAATATACGGCCTGGACTGCGGCAAGCTGTCAGGACAGAGACTTATCCGAAAACAGTATGGTCATCGGTACTTCGGCTATTATCGATACGGAAATCGACGGAGCTGTCGGAATGAACAGCGGCATTTTCAACAATCCGTTTATCATCTGGGGAAGATATCGAAAGAAATGGTTTCGGTATTACCTGCCTCTTTCTTTTCAGTTTCATCACACGCAGATGGACGGCGCGCATGCGGGCAGATTTCTGGCAAGACTGCAGGAAGAAATCAATCTGCTGAAATAAAGCAGTCAGATTTTGAAGTTTTGTGTAAAATTCTGCAGGACCAGGATGCGATGTACGCATATGAAGGAGCATTCGGTGATGATGAAGTGCAGGAATGGCTTGACAGACAGATTGCCCGTTATCAGAAATGGGGATTTGGTCTATGGGCGGTTGTTTTGAAAGAAAACGGGGAAATGATCGGGCAATGCGGGCTTACCATGCAGCCCTGGAAAGAAGATGAGGTACTTGAAATCGGTTATCTTTTTCAGCGGTCTTACTGGCATAAGGGATATGCTGTCGAGGTCGCCAAAGCCTGTAAAAAATACGCGTTTGAAACCTTAAAGGCAAAGGAAGTATGTTCCATTATCCGAGATACGAATACCGCATCTCAAAAGGTAGCCATGAGAAATGGAATGACAAGGAAGGATATGTGGATAAAACATTACAAAGGAGTAGATATGCCGCATTACCGATATGTGGTGTGTCGGCAAATCCTTATTGAAGGAGGAAACAAAGAAAACCGTGATCGTGGTGACAGTCTGCTATTCCCCAAGTGAAATTTGAATTGAATAATGGATTATGAGAAAGTGGACGTTGCTCCATAAATGAGGCATTCATCTATGGTACAGCGCCCACTTTTTATATCAGACTTGTCGGGACAGTTTTATTGAATTTGTATTGTCTGCATCTGGCAGGCAGGCGTCCTGAGCAATATCTGTGACTCCTTTTCCTGAGTTCGGGTGAAAATGGGAATATATGGCATCTGCGGCAAATACGATCATCAGGACGGAGCATACGGCGATGATCCGTCTTTCGTTCACTTTTTCAAGTAAGTTGTCGATGATCGGCGCAAGTATATAGGTGATTGCCAGACCGCCGATGCCAAATACCAGCAGTCCCTCCGCGCAGATTCTTCCGTTCAGATTCAGATAATATCCGCTGTAGTCCCACCACTTTGTTCCGCCGGTGGTAAGCTCCATGACCAGTGAGGTCATATACTCCAGAAAGCCGCACAGGATCACTGTCATGCCGAACAGCAGCGCCGGGTTTTTGCGGAACCGGTTGAGAACGGTCAGGATCAGTACGGCGCCGGTTCCGTAGATGGGAAGCCAGGGGCCGTGCAGCGCGCCGCGGTTGACAAATTCGCCGTTGGTCACCAGATGCATTCCCACTTCCCACAGCCAGCCAAACAAAGACATACTCAGGAAGATGGTAATCAGAGACCAGACGGAGTAGTGGCGCATATAGTTCAGAGACTGAACCAGTTTTCTGCGTTCTGTCTCCGGGATGGGGTAGAGCCGTACGGGATAGGCCGTCCGCTGCACGTCATCGATCATATCGTGAATGCGCATGTATTCTGCCTGACGGCGTTCATAGAGACGTTCCTGCTGGCGGCGCAAAAGCAGCAGACCGAAATTGTCTGCCAGAAAACCGCGCCATCCGGTCAGTTTCGTCTGTTTCTCCGCAGGAGATTCCATTACCTGGATCACATCCTGGTATTTTGACGCAATCAAAGCGGCGTCGGCCTTCTCATAGAGGAATGTATCGTGAAGGAGTTCCGCTCCTGGAATATGGTTTTTTTGAGCTTCTGCCCGCAATTGCGCGTAGTATCCTGTAAACGAGGCAATCTTGTACGGGTTGGTGTAAAAAATATTGAACAACCCCAGAGTGAGAATGCCGAGGATCTGCCAGCCTATGAAAGTCAGTTCAAAAACGAAACATTCCCATTTATGTCCGTCCATCATTTTCCGGGAGAGCGTGATGGCCTGTCTGGCTGTCATGTCAGGATTTTCCGCTGCGATATATGGTACGAGATAGTAAGAATAACGTTTCACAGCGATACCGATAACCGTCAGACTCCACAGGGAGTAAAAAACGTATTTTACAAACATGATCCACGAAGCTTTCAGCCACTTCTTTATCCGCAGCAGGAAGGCGAATCTCTGAGGTGTTACCCGGTCATAGATCATGCCTTCAAGAAAGACTCTGCGGATCACTACGGGAAATACATTGGTAATCAGAAACCAGAAAGCAAATGCGCCCAACGCTCCCAGCAGGATCAGGATCAGCACGCCCAGATTCTCGGAACCGGTGATGGATGCGATGGCCGCCACCATGGTTACGATGATGGAGCCGGAACTGAGCTGATTGACGACGCCGGAGAGAACTCCGCGGGTGCGGCCGAACATGGGATTGCCGTCTGCAGCATCACGGATTTCATCTTCTTCGATCTGGCGGGTCATTTCACGGCCGGTCTCGGTACCGTTTTCGGCGATGGTGCGCAGCACATCTTCCCAGGAAACCCCGCTGACTTCTGTTTTGATATCCGAAGAGAAGTCGCCCTGCAGGTTATTTTCAAATTGCTGTATGCTCTCCTCCCGTTTCTGTGCGGAAGAAAAATCCAGGGAACTGGTAAACTCAGAGCCGAGAAAAGCCGCGATCAGGCAGGCGGCTACAAAGATGGCATAGTGTTTTTTCAGAGAACGCCGGCCCTGTTCTTTTAACCTTTTTCTTATGTTCATTTGTTACAATGTCCGGCAGTTTTGCCGCTTCCTCCTTTATCAGACTATAGTCAGTATATAATAACAGAGAACAATGTCAACAGCTTTCCCTGGAAAAGGTGGATATTCCAAAAAGGGTGCAGTATAATAGGGAAAAACAACAGGCAGGAGACAGAATATGAGCGACAGAATCAATCTTTTGATTGTGGAGGATGACAAGGCTCTGGCGCAGGGACTTGCCAGGGCGCTGAAAACACAGGACAGAGAGATAAAGTGCGTTGCAAAAATCCGGGAAGCCAGACAGATGCTGAAAGGGGAGCAGCCGGATCTGATGATTCTGGATGTGAATCTTCCGGACGGAAACGGATTCGATTTTCTGGGAGAGGTGAAAGCACAGGGGGCGTTTCCCGTCATCCTGCTCACAGCGAATGATCTGGAAACGGATATTGTGGCGGGGCTGGAAGCCGGAGCCGATGATTATATTACAAAGCCCTTCAGTCTGGCCGTGCTGCGGGCGCGGGTCAACACGCAGCTTCGCCGGAGGATGGATGCGGGGACAAGGTCGGAAGCCGTATGGTCTTTTGGACGATATCGGTTCTGTTTCGATCGGATGGAATATTATCTGGACGGAAAACCGGTGGAACTGAGCCGGAATGAGCAAAAGCTGCTGCGTCTGCTGGTGGAAAACGAAGGGATGATTCTGAAAAGGGAGACGCTGATGGATCGGATCTGGACGGACGGGGCGGAGTATGTGGATGAGAATGCCCTGTCTGTCACAGTCAAACGCCTCCGGGATAAGCTGGAAGCAGG
>LHCFC04200__coassemble_8154_pt1 | contig 3498 bp, 3 predicted proteins | sample LHCFC04200__metabat2_low_PE_018 | metagenome-assembled genome bin LHCFC04200
CGTTCCAGATGTGCTGCATGGAAAACAAAGAACGGATCCTGGAAGACGGCGCGGTGCGGATTTTTCTAAATACCCACGGGAAGAACCCTGATGAGGTCAGCCCGGAGCTGGTGCAGCTGCTCCATTTCATGGAGCATACTAACGAAGCTCCTCCTGCCGGCGGAGAGTGTGAGAAAGTACAGCGGCTGCGCAAAAAGATCGAAGCGATCAAGTCCAATGAAGAGGTAGGTGTACGTTTCATGCAGGAATGGGAAGAACGGGAACTGGAGCGGATCGATGCCCGCAAAGAAGGCGAAAAGATTGGCGAAGAGCGCGGAGAACAGCGGGGTCTGGAGCGAGGGGAGCAGAACAAACTGCGAAATCAGGTGGAGAAAAAGCTGGCGAAAAACCAGTCCTTGGAGAAAATCGCCGAAGATTTAATGGAGGATCTGGAGACGATCCGGGAAATTGCGAAGGAGTCGATGCGGGCAGATGATTCTTTGTAAAAAGCGAGCTCTTTTACACGGAAGTATCTGACGTTTCAAAGACCGATCGGCTGCGCAAAAAGATCGAAGCGATCAAGTCCAATGAAGAGGTAGGTGTACGTTTCATGCAGGAATGGGAAGAACGGGAACTGGAGCGAATCGATGCCCGTAAAGAAGGCGAAAAGATTGGCGAAGAGCGTGGAGAACAACGGGGTATGAAATTGGGAGAACAACGGGGCCTTGAGCGAGGAGCGCAGAACAAACTGCGAAATCAGGTGCAGAAAAAGCTGGCCAAAAACCAGTCTCTGGAGAAGATCGCCGAAGATTTAATGGAGGATCTGGAGACGATCCGGGAAATTGCAGATAATCTGTCCGGAAAATGAAACAACCATAATTTCACAGGGAGCTGCCGCATATGCGGCGGCTCTTTTTTTAGGCTATACGGTGAAAAATATCTATTTCGTATAATAGCCGTGCGTTTTGACGGGTTTATACGGTTACGATTTTGCTTGAAACCATTTCAGCAAATAGATGCGTATTTTGCGAAAAAATGTACGTCTGAAAATAATACATGATACAACCGTACTGCCTCGGCATGGACAGGAATATCTGCGGATAGGGCAAAAATTTCATCAGGGTCGCAAAATAACGCAATAGGTTATCCCCTGACAGTTCCTTGTAAAGGATAGGGAAATTTGTAAAATAAAATTTGATAATAGGGGGAGTTTTTTTCCTTTTTTGCCGTGGATATCCTGCTGGCAGCCGTCAGATACGGTAAAACAGAGGGGATGAACGGTAGGAAACAGGGCTAAGTGGTACTGGTGACGGCCTGTGTATCAAGCTATAATGGTAAAGAGGTAAAATATGAATATCGCGATTTGTGATGACAGCAGGGAAGAACGACGGGAATTGCGGGATATACTGGAAAAACTTCAAAAAGACGCTGTGATCACAGAATGTGAAGACGGTCAGGAATTGCTTGACAGGATGGCGTCGGGCGAAACCTTCGATCTGGTGTTTGTGGATATTTTCATGAACCAGGTAGGGGGATTGGAGACCAGCGGCGAGATCCGGCGCCTGTATTCTGATACGGAAGTGATTCTTGTCAGTTTCAGCCGGGAATTCGGGCCGGAGGCATTTGAAGTAAATGCCTTTTATTATCTGGTAAAGCCTTATGAGGAAGAACAGGTAAAAAAGGTGATGAAGCGTTTCGGACAGATGAACCAGTCTCAGGCGGAGATCTATGATGCGAACAGCCGCCGCAGACGGAAGATTCCGTTTCGCAAAATTACATATATTGAAAGTATGCATAATTACCTCTATATTCATATGGTTTCGGAAGCTGTCCTGAAAGTAAGAGGGAGTCTTCAAGATTTTCAAAAGCAGTTGGATGACAGGTTCTTAAGGATCAATAGAGGCGTCATCGTCAATATGGAAGCAGTGGAAAAGATGAATACGGATTCCTGTGAAATCGACGGCATGATCTTTATGCTCAGCAGGAGGCAGCGAACAGAAAACCGGAAAAAATATAATGATTATCTCTTTCGGCATTACATGGATGATTAGGAGCAGATAGGATGGAAGAACAGCATATCTGGCTATACATCGTCCTGCAATTTCTGGGATATCTGATGCAGATGATCCCCGTTTTGTGGTTGCTTTATGCGCCTTATCAGCAGAAGTATCTGCGCTTTTCCAAGTGGAGGCTGCTGTTCGTACTAAGTACAGCCCTGTCCGCTGTGGCAGCGGCGGGAGCCATTTATCTGGGATCGCTGTACGGGCAGGGAGGCGGCACGGCGGTTTTGTCCAACCGGGGCAGTCTGATTTTCAGCGGTTGTCTGATGGCAGGAACACTGACCTATTTCCTGAGCTTCCGACGGGGAGTGAAAGGGCAGCTGCTGCTGTATATGCTGGTGGTGCAGTATGGACTTTTGCTCTATTCGTTTAACAGGATTACGGTTAAATTCTGGGAGGTGTCTTTCCTGCCAACGATGCATCCTTATTCGCTGGCGACTCTGTTGACGTATCTGGTGACGATCGGGGTGAGTTTTCCTTTTTTCTATCATTTTCTGAAACACGGTCATATACAGGAATTGCTGCGGATGAACCGGAGCGGACTGCGGATGATCACCGGATGCTCCTTCATGATTCTGGTACTGATGGTACTGTCTTTGCAGATGGAGTCCCTGCTGACGCTGGAAGGAGTGAGCAGACGGGGGAACGTCTATATCAGCATCTGGATGCTGTGCCTGATGGCTGCGGATGTGCTGTCCTATGTCATCTATTTTGGCTGTCTGATCCTGGAAAAGGAAAAATCAGAGATGAAGTCGCAGCTGTCGTCTTACCGGCAGCAGTATAAATGGCTCAATGAACGGATTGAGAAGGAAAAGAAACGGCGTCACAATCTGCGCCACCATCTGCGCACCATGGATACGCTGGCGCAGAACGGACAGGTGGAAAGTCTGCAGGAATATATCGCACGTTACCTGGAGGAAGTCCGGGAGGTGGAGCTGCAGAAGCTTTCCGGCAATCCGGTGGTGGACGAGGTGATGAGTTATTACGTGGTGCAGGCCCGGGAGAAGCAGATCGATCTGAGCTGCAGCATGAAAATCCGGGAGAACCTGGCGCTGAATCTGGCGGACATGACAGTGCTGCTGGGGAACGCCATGGAAAATGCGCTGTATGGCTGTGAAACGTGCGAAGAAAAAGCGCGGAAGATCCGGGTTATGATCCGGCAGTTTCGCAAGAATCTGCTGATAAAGATTGAGAACCGTATTCCGTCAGGGGAATATGAGAGCCTGGGGGCTAATGTCCGCAAAGGCTACGGCCTGGAGAGCATCGATATGATCGCCCGGAAATACCAGGGCAGTATGGATGCGGTACGGGAAGAGGATAAATTTGTATTGCGAGTGATACTGAATATTTTAGGGGAGGAAGGAATGTGAAATTAAAAGACGGACTGATTCTAAGAGAAGTGGCAGGCCAGTATGTGATCGTCCCCACGGGGAAACGGGTGCGGGAGGTGACTTCCATC
>LHCFC04200__coassemble_13623_pt1 | contig 2408 bp, 2 predicted proteins | sample LHCFC04200__metabat2_low_PE_018 | metagenome-assembled genome bin LHCFC04200
GGTAAATGCCGGGGGATTTTTTATTTTGTCAAGGTACGGATGATTACCTACTTACAAAAGGATATGGGGAAGTCATCAAAAAAGAGCAGCAGGAACGCTTACGCATTCCCAGGCCTTTGCTGTCAGAGGACGAACTGGACCGCCTTTCCCAAAAGCTGGCCTCCCTGAAACCAGGCTGCCGGGTGAGTCTTTCTCTTTTTCAGGAGGACACCGCTGCAGAGGATCCGCCTCTTGGGTACCTGTACAGCCGTCAGGGCTGTCTGAAAAAAATCGATTCTCACCGCCGTCTGCTCATCCTGAGGGAAAATTCCTCTCTGGACGAAGTCATTCTCTCCCTGGATGATATTCTGGATATTTCCATAGAGGAATAACAAAGCCGCTTATGAATGATCCTGCGATCACCCAAAGCGGCTCCCTTTCCTCACATCTTATTCTACTGTCACACTCTTTGCCAGATTTCTCGGCTTATCCACATCCAGTCCCTTTGCCACAGCTACGTAATATCCCATCAGCTGCAGCGGAACCACCGCCAGAGAAGCGGCGAAATGCTCATCCGTCCGCGGAATATAGGTCACAAAATCCGCCGTATCCTCGATACCGTAGTTGCCATAGGTGGTCAGTCCCATCAGATAGGCGCCCCGGCTCTTACACTCCACCATGTTGCTGACTGTCTTCTCATAGAGATCCTGCTGAGTCAGCACACCGATCAGCAGGATACCGTCCTCGATCAGAGATATGGTGCCATGCTTCAGCTCGCCGGCTGCGTAAGCTTCCGAATGAATATAGCTGATCTCCTTCATCTTCAGGCTTCCCTCCAGGGAAATGGCATAGTCTACGCCGCGGCCGATGAAGAATACATCGTGAGCCGCCGCCTGCTTGGAGGCAAACCACTGGATCCGTTCTTTATCCTCGATCACTTTTTCGATCTTATCCGGCAGCGTCTGCATCTCTGCCACCAGAGCGTCCGCTTTCTCCTCCGAAATTTCTCCACGCACCTGAGCGAAATGTACGGCCAAGATATAGCTGGCGATCAACTGAGTACTGTACGCCTTGGTGGTGGCAACGGCGATCTCCGGTCCGGCCATGGTGTAGAACACGCTGTCCGCCTCCCGTGCAATGGAGGAGCCGATGACATTGACCACCGCCAGCGTTTTCACGCCCAGTTCCTTTGCCTCCCGCAGAGCCGCCAGACTGTCTGCCGTCTCGCCGGACTGGCTGATCACGATCACCAGACCGTTGGGATCCAGGATCGGGCGGCGGTAACGGAACTCCGAACCCAGCTCCACGCGCACCGGAATCCGTGCCAGATCCTCGATCACATACTGCGCCACGATACCCACGTGATAAGCGGAACCACAAGCCACGATATAGATCTGACTGATATCGCGGATCTCCTCCTCCGTCAAGCCCAGTTCAGACAAATCGATCTTCCCATCCTTTACCACAGAATTGATGGTGTCGCTCACCGCTTTAGGCTGCTCATGAATCTCTTTCATCATAAAGTGTTCATAGCCGGCCTTCTCAGCAGCCTCCGCATCCCAGTCGATCTGCGTCAGTTCTTTCTCGATCTCATCGCCGTCCAGATTGTAAAAGGTCACCTCTCCCTTGCGCAGACGGCCTATCTCCATGTTGCCGATATAATAAACATTTCTCGTATATTTCAGAATCGCCGGCACATCCGATGCCAGATAAGATTCCCCGTTCTCCACGCCGATGATCATGGGGCTGTCTTTTCTTGCCACATAAATCTCTTCCGGATAATCATGGAACATCACCGCCAGCGCATAGGAACCGCGGATCCGCACCATAGCGTGATTCAGCGCGTCCACCGGAGTTCCCATATATTTCTTATAATAATAGTCCACCAGCTTGATGGCCACTTCCGTATCCGTGGAAGAATAAAACTGATAGCCGTTTCGGATCAGCTTATTCCGCAGCTCCTGATAATTCTCAATGATACCGTTGTGAACGCCCACCACATTGTAATCGTCACTGCAGTGAGGATGGGCATTGGCCTCAGAAGGCTCCCCGTGGGTGGCCCATCTGGTGTGACCGATTCCGCATGTCCCCACCATGGCATTGCCATCGTTGGTCTTCTCCGCCAGAATCCGCAGCCGTCCTTTGGCCTTTACGATCTCCACATCCCGCTCGCCATCGCGGACAGCCAGACCGGCCGAATCATAACCGCGATACTCCAGCTTTGCCAGCCCGTTCAGCAGAATGGGCGCCGCCTGTTTCTCACCTACATACCCTACAATTCCACACATATTGATACTCTCCTTTTATTTCACTCTATACTGTCATCGCCGCAGCGTCGTATGCCGGGGCTCAAAAAACATATCCAGCCATTTCACCTTACCATAATTTTCCGCTGACCGCAAGGTATTCCGGACTTTTCCGTCAAAACC
>LHCFC04200__coassemble_17801_pt1 | contig 1971 bp, 1 predicted proteins | sample LHCFC04200__metabat2_low_PE_018 | metagenome-assembled genome bin LHCFC04200
TGCAAACTTCTGTAAGCTTTTCTTTAATTCAGCATCCATTTTCTTTTCTCCTTATTTTATAAATTATCTTAGATTCTGGCTACGCCAGATTTTCTAGCTGCTTCTGCTACAGCTGCTGCCACGGCTTTTCCTACGCGGGGATCAAATGCTGCCGGAAGAATATACTCTTCATTCAGCTCATCATCACTGATCAGACCTGCGATGGCGTCAGCTGCTGCGATCTTCATCTCATCGTTGATGTCTTTTGCACGTACGTCGAAAGTTCCGCGGAAGATACCCGGGAATGCCAGTACGTTGTTGCACTGGTTCGGGAAATCACTTCTTCCGGTAGCGATTACTCTTGCTCCGCCTGCCTTTGCGTCCTCCGGGAAGATTTCCGGCGTCGGGTTGGCACATGCGAAAATAATCGCGTCTTTTGCCATGGTCTTCACCATATCTGTGGTAACTACGCCCGGTGCGCTCACGCCGATAAATACGTCGGCGCCTACCAGCATATCAGCCAGGCTGCCGGATTTTTTCTCCAGGTTGGTAATCTTGGCCATCTCTTCTTTTACAGGGTTCATGCCCTCTGCTCTTCCATCATAGAGCGCGCCTTTTCTGTCGCAGAGAACTGCATTCTTCACGCCTGCTGAAAGAAGAAGTTTTGTAATGGAGATGGCTGCGGCGCCGGCTCCGTTTACCACTACCTTGATCTCGTCAATTTTCTTGCCCACCAGTTTCAGAGCATTTTTTATACCTGCCAGAGTGATAACGGCTGTTCCGTGCTGGTCGTCATGGAAAATCGGAATATCGCATTTTTCTTTCAGTTTCTTTTCGATCTCGAAACATCTGGGAGCTGCGATGTCTTCCAGGTTAACGCCGCCGAAGCTGCCGGAGATCATATAGATGGTATTTACGATTTCATCCACATCTTTGCTCTTAATGCACAGCGGGAATGCGTCCACATCGCCAAAAGCTTTGAACAGCACGCATTTTCCTTCCATAACCGGCATACCTGCTTCCGGTCCGATATCGCCCAGACCCAGTACGGCAGATCCGTCCGTTACAACCAGACACATATTGTGGCGTCTTGTGTATTCATAGCTCTTGTCCACATCCTTCTGAATTTCAAGACAAGGCTGTGCAACACCCGGTGTATAAGCCAGAGACAGATCCTCTTTGGTTGCAACCGGCACTCTAGATACCACTTCGATTTTGCCCTTCCACTCTCCATGAAGTCTCAGGGACTCTTTTGCATAATCCATTCTTTTACGCTCCTTGATCAATATTTTTATTCTGCGACGCAGGGAAGTGTTGACCCGCCGTAAGGCATTGCCAGAACTTTTGCATCTTTTCCCAGTTTCTCAAAGGCACAGTCCAGCGCTTCCTGAACAGAAGGCTTGGGCTCCAGAAAGATCTTCCGTACGAAATCATCCGGCAGATCAGATACCAGATATATATCTGCATTCTCGAGAACCATGGCAATGGCTGCCGCCTTATGTCCTCCGAGCTGGAAATCCTTTTCGATTCGGGTAATCATGGATGCCGGATCCGGAGATGTGGTCATCCACTCTTCAAACACATGCTCACCCAGTCCCTCTTTGCAGGATCCGATGAGAATGATGATACCGCCTTTTTTCACAGCGTGCTTAGCGTTGTCCAGCGCTTTCTGCGTCTGATACAGGTTCAGATCTTTGGGCGCTCCGCCCTGGGATACCAGGACAATGTCCGCCCGCTGCGGAATTTCTTTTCTGTAAATCTTATCCAGGAAACGGCAGGCCTTTCTGTGAGCTTTTACCGCATCGCCCGCAGCCGCCATGATAACTTTTTTATGTTCATCCAGCACCACGTTGACGATATAATCGATACCGCAGATCGCACCGGCTTCCTCGATATCCTCCCGCACCGGATTGCCTTCCAGCTTTCCCGCGCAGGCCTCCGGTTTTACCATCTGGCTGTGGTTGGACTGAATGGCGTCCCGGGTGGATACGC
>LHCFC04200__coassemble_18420_pt1 | contig 1921 bp, 3 predicted proteins | sample LHCFC04200__metabat2_low_PE_018 | metagenome-assembled genome bin LHCFC04200
CTTTCTTGGTAAACAAAGCCGTTTTCAGAGGTATTATACGCGCCAGCCAGACTACTTGCAAGACCTTCTTTTTCACAATGTGTTCACAGCTTTTTTTAGTCTGTCTTTAGTGCTGTAGGGTAAAGTATAGGTAAAGTTTTGGGAAAGGAAGTGTAAAAATGCCATGCAGGGAAATTTATCGCCATGAACTGAAATATCCCATCAGTTTCTCTGACTATCTCGCAGTCCGCCAGAGACTGCGGCCTGTCATGACACCGGACGAACATGTGCAGGGAAACGGACGATACCTGATCCGCAGCATTTATTTTGACAATACAGAGGATAAGGTTCTCCGGGAAAAGATCAACGGAGTACAGAAAAGAGAAAAATTTCGGATCCGCTATTACAATGACGACCTGTCTTTTATCATGCTGGAGAAGAAAGCAAAGTATAACAGTTTGTGTACCAAAACCGACGCCAGGCTCTCCGAAAGGAGATACCGGGCGCTTCTTAACGGAAAAACCGGGTGGATGATGACACATCCCTCCGGCCTGGTGCGGGAACTGTACTGTAAGATGAACACGCAGCAGCTACGTCCCCGGGTGATGGTTTCTTACATCCGGGAACCGTACGTATATGCAGCCGGAAATGTCCGGGTCACTTTTGACTCCCGGATCAGAAGCACACTGTTTCACAGAAATTTTACCGAAGATACCATTTCTGACATCCGGGTCTGCGATCCGGGCACTGTCATTATGGAAATCAAGTTTGACGCCTTTTTACCGGAAATCATTCAATCTCTTCTGCAGACAGAGGAAATCCGTCAGCAGGCTTATTCCAAATACGGTATCTGCCGCAGATTTGGTTAATCAAATTTCAGGAGGAAAACATTATGAGTTTCAATGACATTTTTAAATCCGGTTTTTTAGAAAGCGTGTCCGAATTTTCCATTATTGATACGCTTCTTGCAATGGCGGCTGCTCTGGTAATCGGCCTGTTCATCTTTATGATTTACAAGAAAACACTGACCGGGGTCATGTATTCCAGCGGATTTGCGCTGACATTAATCGGACTTTCTCTCGTCACCACACTGGTGATCATGGCGGTTACCTCCAATGTGGTTCTGTCTCTTGGTATGGTCGGCGCCCTCTCCATCGTCCGTTTCCGCGCGGCAATTCTGCGACGGATGTTGTCAATGCCGCCATTGACCAGGCTTTTTCCGGCACGGAGTTTTTTGACACGCTGATGGAAAATGAAGCGTATCAGGAAACATACTACAGCTATCTGCGGCAGCTTACAGAAGAATATATCACCGGCGGCGGGTTTGATGAATTTTATAACCGCACCCGCAGTCAGATTGATTCCCTGGTGGAGAATGATCCCACGGCATTTTACACCTATGAGGAATATCTCACCGCTGTGGAAACCCTCTATGAAGTCGTACAGCTCAGAGGAGAATCCATCAACGGTCAGATTGACGGCACGATCCCCTCTCTGGAAAGCGAACAGCGGGAATCAGATGCTCTCATCGATGCCTCCCACCTTGACCTGAGCTGCATGGGCAGTATGAGTATGGGAGACAATTTACAAAATATGGGGTCCGAAGAATTTTCAAGTAATTTCAGCCCTTCTTCCTTCACAGGCGGGGGACAGCCGGAAGATTTTGATCCTTCTCAGTTCAGAAGAGACTCTGATTCAACAGCTGAAAAGAATTTCGTACTGTATCTTGCGTGCTTTGCCCTGCTGGCTGCAGCGCTTTTGTTTGCCGGACTGTACCGCAGGAAACCGCGCAAACGGTAAATTATTCCAGAAATAATGCTGACAGGTATTCCAGATGTTTCGTATTTTCTCTTTTTTACCTTCAGAAAATGATTTATAATAGAAACAGTCAAAAAGGAGGATTGCCATGCATTCAGAACCGCTTGTCAGCATTATTATTCCT